>Ga0268266_10000079_pt1 | contig 213545 bp, 192 predicted proteins | sample KBSS13metaG_FD_190356 | JGI IMG/M metagenome (GOLD analysis project Ga0268266, IMG submission 190356) | Switchgrass rhizosphere microbial communities from Kellogg Biological Station, Michigan, USA - KBS S1-3 metaG (SPAdes) (version 2) | ecosystem: Host-associated > Plants > Roots >... | reverse complement strand
AATTTGCCTGGCGGCTTTAGCGCGGTGGTCCCACCTGACCCCATGCCGAACTCAGAAGTGAAACGCCGTAGCGCCGATGGTAGTGTGGGGTCTCCCCATGTGAGAGTAGGGAACTGCCAGGCATCAAATAAGTGAAGAGGCCATCCGAAAGGATGGCCTTTTTGCGTTTTTATCCCTTCCTCGTTTCTCTAAACTAATCACCTATCCCCCCGTATATACGGTAAACTATCCCGGTTTTTGTCTCAGGATAGCGTCTATGAATCACTCCCTTAAGCCCTGGAATACCTTTGGCATTCAACGTAATGCTAATAAAATTGTACGTGCCGATACTGCACAGCAGCTGCTGGATGCCTGGCAAAGCGCAACAGAACAAGACGAACCTGTACTGATTCTGGGCGAAGGAAGTAATGTCCTGTTTCTCGATGATTTTGCGGGAACGGTGATCGTTAACCGCATCATGGGAATTGATGTGGAAGAGCGCGCCGATAGCTGGCATCTGCACGTTGGCGCCGGTGAAAACTGGCATCATCTGGTGCAATACACCCTGGACAAAGGGATGCCTGGACTGGAAAACCTTGCCCTTATCCCTGGCTGCGCCGGATCATCCCCCATTCAAAATATCGGTGCCTATGGCATCGAACTGAAACACGTTTGTGAATACGTAGATTGTATTGAGCTGGCGACCGGCGCGGCTCAGCGTTTAACCGCTGAACAGTGCCGTTTTGGCTACCGTGACAGTATTTTCAAGCATGAATATCAGGATCGCTACGTGATTGTCGCCGTAGGCCTGCGTCTGTCAAAAAACTGGCAGCCGGTGCTGACCTACGGTGATTTAACGCGTCTCGATCCCGAAACGGCGACTGCCCGTGACGTCTTTGACTCGGTGTGCCATATGCGCACGACCAAACTTCCTGATCCTAAAGTAAATGGAAATGCGGGAAGCTTCTTCAAAAACCCGGTTATCAGCAGCGAAAACGCACAAGCGTTTCTTGCAGGTTGGCCTGCCGCACCCCATTACCCACAGGCGGATGGTAGCGTGAAGCTGGCCGCGGGCTGGCTTATCGATCAATGCCAGTTAAAAGGCGCCTCCGTGGGCGGTGCGGCCGTTCATCGTCAGCAGGCTCTGGTGCTGATTAATCAAAACGATGCGACCAGCGAGGATGTTGTCCGGTTGGCCCATCACGTCCGTCAGCAAGTGGGCGAAAAATTTAACGTCTGGCTGGAGCCAGAGGTCCGCTTCATTGGCCGTACGGGTGAAGTGAATGCCGTGGAGGTTATCGCGTGAAGGACAATACTATCCCTTTAACCCTGATAAGCATTCTTGCCGACGGTGAATTCCATTCCGGCGAGCAGCTGGGTGAACACCTGGGCATGAGCCGTGCCGCCATTAACAAGCATATCCAGACCCTCCGCGACTGGGGTGTTGATGTCTTTACGGTACCCGGAAAAGGCTACAGCCTGCCGGAGCCGATTCAGCTGCTGAATGAAGAGCTGATCCGCAGCCAGGTAGAGCATGGCAATGTTGCGGTCTTGCCGGTGATCGATTCGACCAACCAGTACCTTATGGATCGACTCAGCGAATTATCTTCCGGGGATGCCTGTGTAGCCGAGTACCAGCAGGCCGGGCGTGGCCGTCGAGGCCGCAAGTGGTTTTCGCCATTTGGTGCCAACCTCTATCTCTCCATGTACTGGCGTCTGGAGCAGGGTCCCGCTGCTGCTGTTGGCCTGAGTCTGGTCATCGGGATTGTGATGGCGGAAGTGCTGCACGATCTGGGTGCTGATAAGGTGCGGGTGAAATGGCCAAACGACCTTTATCTGAACGATCGTAAACTTGCCGGTATTCTCGTTGAATTAACGGGTAAAACAGGCGACGCGGCGCAAATTGTCATTGGTGCAGGCCTCAATATGGTGATGCGCAATGTACAAAATGACGTGGTGAATCAGGCGTGGACCAACCTGCAGGAAGCGGGGATCACCATCGATCGCAACACCCTTGCCGTGCGTATGATTAAAGAATTACGCAGTTCGCTTTCGCTCTTTGAACAAGAGGGGCTGGCATCCTTCCTGTCCCGTTGGGAAAAGCTGGATAACTTTATTAACCGTCCGGTGAAATTGCTGATTGGTGATAAAGAGATCTACGGTATTTCCCGCGGCATCGACGCACAGGGCGCGTTGCTCCTGGAGCAGGATGGCGTGATCAAACCCTGGGTGGGCGGTGAGATTTCACTGCGCAGCGCGGAATAACCCATTATGCGAAAACCCGCATGCGCCGCTCTGGCCGTCATGATGAGTTTACTGTTCTCCCCCCTCTCTCAGGCGGGTCAGGCCTGGGAGAGTTACAAAGCACGCTTCTTTACGCCGGAAGGGCGGATTGTCGATACCGGCAACGGCAATGTTTCGCATACTGAAGGCCAGGGCTTCGCCATGCTGATGGCGGTGGCTAACGACGATAAAGCAACGTTTGATAAGCTGTGGAAATGGACTGACAGTACGCTAAAGAACAAAGAAAATGGTCTGTTTTACTGGCGTTATAACCCTGCCGAGTCCAACCCGATTGCCGACAAAAATAACGCCGCCGATGGCGATGTCCTGATTGCCTGGGCGCTGTTGAAAGCGGATACGCGCTGGCATGACAAACAGTACAGCGCCGCATCGGATGCGATAACGAAAGCACTCATTAGCCACACCGTGACCCGTTATGCGGGTTACCACGTCATGCTGCCCGGCGTTCAGGGGTTTACCCTCGACGGTGAGATCGTGCTAAACCCCTCTTATTTCGTCTTCCCGGCCTGGCAGGCCTTTGCCAGCCGCAGCCATTCGCCGATCTGGGGCAAGTTGATTCAGGATGGCCATCGCTTGCTGGCAAAAATGGGATCGGGTAAAGCCAGACTTCCCACGGACTGGGTCTCGCTGGGCTCTACGGGCACGCTGTCCCCGGCCAAAGCCTGGCCGCCACGGATGAGCTACGACGCGATCCGCATTCCACTATACCTTGCCTGGTCTGATAAGAAGAGCCCGCTGTTAACGCCGTGGCGAGCCTGGTTCGGTCAGTTCCCCCGCGAACAAACTCCCGCATGGGTAAACGTGACGACCAATGAATATGCGCCTTACATGATGGAAGGGGGGCTGCTGGCGGTACGTGATTTAACGATGGGGCAGCCATCCGGAGAACCCGAGATCGCTGCAAAGGATGATTACTACTCCGCAAGCCTGAAAATGCTTGTATGGCTTGCTGAACAGCCATAACGGAACGGGTGAGCCCTCTCCCCTGGGGGAGAGGGAAATGCGGTTTACTGCGGATAAGGTACCCAGTCTCCACCGTTCAGTCGAACGTACGGTTTGTTCTGATACTGAATCACGACCGCGTTCGCGTTCTCAGAGACTTCGGCAGTTTGCGGCAGGTTACTAGTGAGCTGATCCCAGTTCACGCTGTCTTCCACAAACAGTTTGCCGTCAACCGCGCGGGCAACCAGTTCTGAAATGGCCAGATAGCTGGTTGGCTGGGCGATCTCAATCGGTGCGCCCTGATGAGGTGCCTTCATACCAAAGAATTTAATGCCTGCCGGTACGTTGGTAATAGACGGGCTAGGGATATCACGCAGACCTGACACCTGCATTCTGTCGCCTTTCAGCGCGGCGCCGTGTTCAGGTACCACAACCACCATCACTTTACGGCCCGATTTATCCAGCTCCGTAAAGAATGCGTCCAGTTCATCGAAGAATTTCTGCGCACGAACTTTATAATCGGCCGTTTTGCTCACGCCAGGGAAGTGGTTACCATCGTGAAGCGGCAGCGTGTTGTAGAACGTTGCACTGCGCGGATTACTGTCTTTTTCGATGGTCTTCAGCCAGCGTTGCAGCACGGCGGTATCGTCATAAACAGGTGAACCGTCAAAGCCCAGCAGAGTGACCGGCAGTCCGGTTTGATCCATCAGCTGTGCCTGCATACCACCCTGTTCGCGCACCTCTTTCAGGAAGTTACCGAACTGGCCGTTATGTCCCAGCATCAGATGCTGCGTGAAGCCCAGTTTTGAGAGGTTATCGAACAGATAACACTGGTTGCCGGCGGGTTGATACAGGTTCTTATGCGATGTCTGACCGCAGCTTGCACGAAGCAGGCGAATTGCCGCCGGGCCGCTGTACGAGGTGGCAGAGTTAAAGTCTTTAAACTGGATATCGAAATGGGACCACAGCGGGTGAGACATCAAACCCGCGGCATCGACGTCAGCCCAGGAGAGTGAACAGATGTTGATCACCAGCAGCTCAAACGGCTGAGCATCCGCCGGCAGGGCTTCCGGGAATTTGGTCTGACGTTTATCTTCCGCGGTATAGAAGCTGGAGAGCCAGGCGTTCAGGTTAGTGGACGTCGGCGGTGCGGTCTGCGTCGGGATATCGCCGACCACAGGCGTATCACCTGCCGTCGTGACAGTTGCCGCTGCACTTCCCCCGGTAGTGGTCACCGTGGTCGTGGGTTGACCCGCGGGCCACAGGGAGAAGTCTGGACCCGCAAGCGTTAGCACGTTCAGCCAGATCATAATGGCGACGACAAATACCGTGACGCGGATCCATTGTGACAGGAACAGCCAGGCCACCAGCAGCACAAAGACGGCACCTATCATTTGCCAGTTAATAAAGCGCTCGGTCAGGTCAAGGACATAGCTGGCGCTAAACCCTGCCACCTGCGAACCCTGACTCATAATGCTGTCCGGTCCCGGCAGCCAGGTGTCATGCCAGAACAGAGCAAAGCCGACAGGGATAGCAATCCAATGACGCAAGCGATGCAGCCTGATATTGGGCAAAGGCATCAGCAGGAAAGCCATAAACACCAGGTTGAGCAGGGGATGGAAATTCAGATAGCCTGCCCACAGCAGACCAAACTTCACCAGAAAGTAGAAGTTCCAGCCGGAAAGGCCGCGCCAGTATTGCCAGAGCGGCGATGGTGACGAAGCGGTATAGGTAGAATTAGTCATGTTTTCGGTCTGCCTTGACGTGTGATGCCCGTGTCAGTGTTCCGGCTGGTTTTACATAGCGAGGTTTTACAAACAGCACTCTGGCCGTATCGCGGATACGGCGTATGGAATGGCGTGCATAGTAGCCAAGCGGGAAAAAGATCAGCGCACAGAATACGACCAGTTGAATGATATCGCTGATATTCATGATGGTGCGTTCTCCCCATTCTCAGTTAACAGGCGAAGGGGTTCCGGTATTCGCCGCCAGACGTGTCCGTCATGTCGGGCGTTGAGAATCGGTTTGGCATCGCTCTTCACGGTGAGCGGTTTCGCCCATTGTTCAGGCTCGAGGGCGCGCATCTGCACCAGCTCTGCACTGATAGAATTATCTTCGAACCAGATCATACGGTTCGAGAAAATATCCCCGGTTGGCAGGGGGAAGATATGGTTAAGGGCGGTATCAAGATCGTTTATCCGGCAGAAGGACAAGAACAGCACCAGGCGGTTGTCGCCGATGGTCATGATGTCTCCTGTGCGGTTCGGACGGCATAACGTGAGCGCCTGTTCAACGCGGATACCCGGTACCGGGCGCAGGGCAACCATCACCCCTTTCCCGTCTGCAGGAAGCAGCGTGTTGCTCATCATGTTGCCGACGGCGTCGCAGAAGGTATCCCATTTCTGGTATCCGCGCAGCTTCATCGGCTGCGTCATGGAGAGCAGTGTGGAGATATCTTCCGGTACGTGACGGTTGAACTGCTGACCCTGAACGCTTTCGAGAAGCGTCAGGCAGCGTGATAACGGCGCATTCCACGGAATGACCATATTGGCACCGCAGCCCAGAAGCAGGCGCTCATCCGTGGCGCGAAGGCTGGTGTTATTTTCGCGCACCACTATTTTTAAGGCGCTTCCGCGCTGGCGACGTAAGGTATGGATCTGTCGCGCCAGCGTTTCAATCTGGTTATTTTGCATGAGCGAAAAAACAATGGTTGCCGCCTGGGTTGTGCGAGCTTCATTAAAAAGCGCTTCGTTAGAATCAAACAACGACCAATTTTCCGAGAGCGCAGGTGCCCCCTCTAAAACGGCAATATGGCTCAGGATTCGTTTTTCATCGCTGCGCGGTTGCACCACGGTTTCTTCCTGCTGCGCCAGGTGCCATTCGCCCTCAATATGTTTAAGGGTGAGCTGTTGTCTGGCGCTTACGCCTTTTTCATTACACCAGAACGCAATATCGTAGAGATAGCTGTCTGCCTGGTTCCGAAGACTCGCCAGACCAAACAGGGAGCGATATTCGCCCATTAAAAGGGAAAACAGTTTGTCATTATTACTGCCAGGATTGACTATCAATAGCGTGCAATTTTGAAATTTTGCCCATTTATTGATTTTTTCCAGCCAGGGCAGTAGTTTTTCAGCAGGGATATTTTGCAGGGCGTTATTTGAGCATTTCAGAATCACCAGATAGTGATCCGGATCAATAGAGCACTGAATGTCGCGGGACAAAAAGTATAGACTATCGGCCTCCGCAGGCATGGAAAATAATCGCACCGTCTGCGGACCGCGATCGTTTTCAAGGGTGATAATTTTCTTTGGCTCTTCGCCCATGCTCACGACGGCCACGCGGGAATCCTTGCCCTGAGCGGCAATTGTCTTGTTTACCAGACTGATAGCATCTTCATTACGATCCGTATTAATCCACCAGACTCCTCCGACTGGCATGTGGCTCAATTCGTCCCATAATGACTGGATGCCAATAGAAAATATGGAGTCCACGGTGTCCCTCTTTACGTTTAATTTCTCTGTATCTCAGTTTACTAGCGAAAGCGTAGAAATAAACCTAACATTGAAATTAAAGAACATCAGATTTAGCATGTAAATGAAATTTGATAGGGCAGGAAGCCTCGCTACTTCTGATTGTGCGATTTTACTCAAAGGGATGGAATAGAATGGATAATAACGAACCCGGCACCCCAGTCGACTCAACCCTGGGTTACACATTCCAGAACGACTTTCTGGCGCTGACGCAGGCGTTTTCATTACCTGAAATAGATTACACCGACATTTCCCAGCGGGAGCAGTTGGCCGCGGCTATTAAACGTTGGCCGCTATTAGCTGAATTTGCCCAACAACAATAAGGGAGCCATTGATGGCCATACTAGGATTACAGGGCGTCCGTGGTGGAGTAGGTACAACATCCGTTACCGCGGCGCTGGCGTGGTCATTACAGCTTTTAGGTGAATCGGTATTGGTGATTGATGCCTGTGCCGATAATTTGCTGCGCATGTCGTTTAATGTCGACTTTACGCGTACAGAGGGTTGGGCTCGCGCGCTGCTTGATGATAAAGACTGGCGCGATGCGGGTATGCGTTATACCTCGCAGCTTGATTTACTGCCCTTTGGCCAATTGACCACTACCGAGCGTGAAAATGAAGCTGCCTATCAGCGTCTGTTTTCCCAGTTCACCATCGCGCTGCAGGAGCTGAAAGAAAAAGGCCATTATAAGTGGATCCTTCTGGATCTGCCGCACGGCGCCGGCACGCTGACCCGACAACTTATGGCGCAGTGCGATCGCGTGCTGTCGATTGTGAACGTCGACGCGAATTGCCATATCCGTCTGCATCAGCAAGGGTTGCCTGAAAATGGTCATATCCTGATTAACGATTTACGCATTGGCAGCCAGATCCAGGACGATCTGTATCAGGTTTGGCTGCAAAGCCAGCGCCGTCTGCTACCGATTGTTATCCATCGTGATGAGGGCATGGCGGAATGCCTTGCCTCCAAACAGCCACTCGGTGAATACCGCAGCGATTCCCTGGCGGCAGAAGAGATCCTGACGCTGGCGAACTGGTGTCTGCTGCACTTTGCCAAAGGGGCAGAGCCTGCAGGGAGTTCTGTATGAGCCGTCTCGCCAGCTGGTTACTCATCCCGCCGGTCAGTTCGCGTCTGAGCGAACATTACCGGCATTTTCGCCGGCACGGAGCTTCGGCATTCAGCGCCGCGCTCGGCTGCTTCTGGATGATACTGGCCTGGACGTTCATTCCCCTCGAACACCCGCGCTGGCAGCGCATTCGTGCGCAGCACAGTGAGTTATATCCGCATATTCATCCCGATCGCCCGCGACCCTTGGATCCGGCGCGTTATATCATTCAGGCTGTCTGGCTGGTGGCCACGTCGTCCCGCTCAGAAAACAAAGCGCCGCGCTGGCGCAGCTTCTCCCGCGTGCAACATTTACGTGAGCGCTATCACCAGTGGCTGGACAGTTTGCCTGACCGCGTGGGTGATAAGACCAGCCATCTGGATAACCATAAAGAGCTCGGGCATCTGCACCCGGGCTTGCGGCGTTTTATACTCGGCGTAATCGTCGTTTTCTCGCTCATTCTGGCCCTGGTCTGTATTACGCAGCCCTTTAACCCTCTGGCGCAGTTCACCTTCCTGATCCTGCTGTGGGGCGTGGCATTGCTGGTGCGCCGTATCCCGGGACGCTTCTCCGCCCTGATGCTGATTGTGCTGTCACTGACCGTCTCCTGTCGCTACATCTGGTGGCGTTACACCTCAACGCTCAACTGGGATGACCCGGTCAGCCTGGTGTGCGGTCTGGTTCTGCTGTTTGCGGAAACGTACGCCTGGGTTGTACTGGTGCTGGGGTATTTCCAGGTCATCTGGCCGCTCAACCGTCAGCCGGTTCCGCTGCCAAAAGACACGTCACAATGGCCGTCTGTCGATCTCTTCGTGCCGACCTACAACGAAGACCTGAGCGTGGTAAAAAACACGATTTACGCCGCGCTGGGTATCGACTGGCCGAAAGATAAAATCAAAATCTGGGTCCTGGATGACGGCGGCCGCCCGGCGTTCCGCCAGTTCGCGGAAGAGGTGGGTGTCGAGTACATCGCCCGTACCACGCATGAACACGCCAAGGCCGGGAACATCAACAACGCCCTCAAGTATGCCAAAGGTGAGTTTGTCTCAATCTTTGACTGCGACCACGTGCCGACGCGCTCGTTCCTGCAGATGACGATGGGCTGGTTCCTGAAGGAGAAAGAGCTGGCGATGATGCAGACGCCGCACCACTTCTTCTCGCCAGATCCATTTGAACGTAACCTTGGCCGTTTCCGTAAAACCCCTAACGAAGGCACGCTGTTCTATGGCCTGGTGCAGGACGGGAACGACATGTGGGATGCGACCTTCTTCTGCGGTTCCTGTGCGGTTATCCGTCGTAAACCGCTGGATGAGATCGGTGGCATTGCCGTCGAAACGGTTACCGAAGATGCGCATACCTCGCTGCGCCTGCACCGTCGGGGCTACACCTCCGCGTATATGCGTATTCCGCAGGCCGCGGGTCTGGCAACGGAATCTCTCTCGGCGCACATCGGCCAGCGTATTCGCTGGGCGCGCGGCATGGTGCAGATTTTCCGTCTCGATAACCCCCTGATTGGGAAAGGGCTGAAACTCGCGCAGCGTCTGTGCTACGTCAACGCCATGTTCCACTTCCTGTCCGGTATCCCGCGCCTCATCTTCCTGACCGCGCCGCTGGCGTTCCTGCTTCTTCACGCCTATATCATCTACGCGCCTGCGCTGATGATTGCGCTGTTCGTTCTGCCGCACATGATTCACGCGAGCCTGACGAACTCGAAGATTCAGGGTAAATACCGCCATTCGTTCTGGAGTGAAATCTACGAAACGGTGCTGGCCTGGTACATCGCGCCGCCGACGATGGTGGCGCTGATCAACCCGCACAAAGGTAAATTCAACGTCACCGCGAAGGGCGGTCTGGTGGAAGAGGAGTATGTCGACTGGGTCATCTCCCGGCCGTACATCTTCCTGGTGTTGCTGAATATCGTGGGCGTGATTGCCGGTATCTGGCGCTACTTCTACGGCCCGGAAAACGAGATCCTGACCGTGTTCGTGAGTATGGCATGGGTGTTCTACAACCTGATTATCCTCGGCGGCGCGGTTGCGGTGTCGGTGGAGAGCAAACAGGTCCGCCGTGCGCATCGCGTGGAAATCTGCATGCCTGCGGCAATCGCCCGTGAAGATGGTCACCTCTTCTCCTGTACCGTGCACGACTTCTCAGACGGTGGTCTGGGGATAAAAATCAACGGTCAGGCGAAGGTGCTGGAAGGGCAGAAGGTTAACCTGCTGCTGAAGCGCGGCCAGCAGGAGTACGTCTTCCCGACGCAGGTGGTGCGTGTAGCCGGTAATGAAGTCGGTCTGCAGCTGATGCCGCTGACGAAAAAGCAACATATTGATTTTGTGCAGTGTACGTTTGCCCGCGCGGACACGTGGGCTCTCTGGCAGGACAGCTTCCCGGAAGATAAACCTCTGGAAAGCCTGCTGGATATTCTGAAGCTGGGGTTCCGTGGCTATCGTCACCTTGCAGAATTTGCCCCGTCGTCGGTGAAATTAATTTTCCGGTCCCTTACTTCGCTGGTTTCCTGGATCGTATCGTTCGTTCCTCGTCGTCCCGAGCGGGATGAGGCGAAGCAGGCGGACCCGGTTATGGCTCAACAATGATGATAACGCGATGAAAACTAAACTTTCCTGGTTATGTGCAGTGGCAATGGGGGTAAGTGCGCTCCCCACAACGATGGCTAACGCAGCACCCGATAACGCAGCGGCAACGCCTGCTCCGACGGTGCCTGTGGTCGCCCAGGCGACCGATCCGGTTATCACCGCGGCACCCGGTCAAACGGAAAACGTCATTCCGAACCAGCCTACGGACGGCAACACCCTGCCGGCAGACAGCAATGTCGTCGGTCAGGTGATGCCGGGCGTACAGGGAGCAAACGCGCCTATTGTTGCGGAAGATGCCCCGTCACGGGACGTGAAGCTGAGCTTTGCGCAGATTGCGCCGCCGCCGGGCAGCATGGTGCTGCGCGGTATTAACCCTAACGGCGGCATTGAGTTCGGTATGCGCAGCGATGAGGTTGTCTCTCACGCCATGCTGAACCTTGAATACACGCCATCACCGTCGCTGTTGCCGGTACAGTCTCAGCTGAAGGTTTACCTGAATGATGAGCTGATGGACGTCCTGCCCGTCACAAAAGAGCAACTGGGTAAGAAAACACAGGCCCAGGTGCCGATTAATCCTCTTTTCATCACCGACTTTAACCGCATACGTCTGGAGTTTGTCGGTCACTACCGCGACGTCTGCGAGAACCCTGCCAGCAATACCCTGTGGGTAGACGTAGGACGCAACTCTTCGCTGCAGATGACCTACCAGTCGCTGGCGCTGAAAAACGACCTCTCGTCGTTCCCGGTTCCGTTCTTTGATCCGCGTGATAATCGTCAGTTAGTGCTGCCAATGGTGTTTGCGGCGTCTCCGGACGTCACCGAGCAGCTGGCGGCCACCATTGTGGCATCGTGGTTTGGTTCACGTTCTGGCTGGCGCGGGCAGAACTTCCCGGTGATGTACGACAAAATGCCGGACAGAAACGCGATCGTGTTTGCGACCAACGCGAAACGTCCTGCCTTCCTGCGCGATCACCCGGACGTAAAAGCGCCGACCATTGAGATGATGAGCCACCCGGATAACCCGTACGTGAAGCTGCTGGTGGTCTTCGGGCGTGATGATAAAGACCTGGTGCAGGCGGCCAAGGGCATTGCCCAGGGTAACGTTCTGTTCCGTGGAAACAGCGTGGTGGTGGATGAGGTTAAACCGCTGCTGCCGCGTAAACCTTATGATGCACCAAACTGGGTGCGTACTGACCGAGCCGTCACGTTTGGCGAACTGAAAACGTATGAAGAACAGCTGCAGGCGACGGGGCTTGAGCCAGCCCCGATTAGTCTGTCACTGAATCTGCCGCCAGACCTGTACCTGCTGCGCACCAACGGTATTGATATCAATCTGAGCTACCGTTACACCGCGCCGGCAACCAAAGACAGTTCACGCATGGATATCAGCCTGAACAACCAGTTCCTGCAATCTTTCAGTCTGACAAGCACGCAGGATACTAACCGACTGATGCTCCGTCTGCCGGTGTTGCAGGGGCTGCTGGACGGGAAAACGGACGTCTCTATTCCGGCGCTGAAGCTTGGGGCGATCAACCAGCTGCGCTTTGATTTCCAGTACATGAACCCGATGCCCGGCGGCTCGGTGGATAACTGCATCACCTTCCAGCAAGTACAGAACCACGTTGTGATTGGTGATGAGTCAACCATCGACTTCTCGAAGTATTATCACTTCCTTGCCATGCCGGACCTGCGTGCATTTGCCAATGCCAGCTTCCCGTTCAGCCGTATGGCCGATCTCTCTGAATCCATTGTCGTCATGCCAAAAGCGCCAAATGAGGGCCAGGTGACGACCCTGCTGGACACCATGGCGTCCGTGGGTGCGCAGACCGGATTACCGGCAATTAACGTCACGTTGACTGACGATGGTAGCCAGATCCAGAACAAAGACGCGGACATCATGGTGATCGGTAACATCCCGGATAAGCTGAAGGATGACAAGCGTATCGATCTGCTGGTCAAAGCAGCCCAGTCCTGGGTTAACACGCCACTGCGTCAGACCGAGTTCCCGAGCATTATGCCGGATATCAACGATCGTCAGGCCAGCGTGCAGACAACCGTTACGTCTCAGGGGCCAATGGCCGCGGTGGTTGGCTTCCAGTCACCTTACAACGAGCAGCGTAGCGTAGTGGCGCTCCTGGCGGACAGCCCGCGTGGGTATGCGTTACTCAACAGCGCGATGAACGACAGCGGCAAACGTGCCGCGATGTATGGTTCGGTGGCGGTGATCCGCGAGTCTGGGGTCAATAGCCTGCGCGTGGGCGATGTGTACTACGTGGGCCATCTGCCGTGGTTCGAGCGTCTGTGGTATGCGCTGGCTAACCATCCGGTTCTGCTGGCTATCCTGGCCGCCGTCAGCGTGGTGTTGCTGGCGTGGGTGCTGTGGCGTCTGCTGCGTATCATCAGCCGTCGTCGCCTTAACCCGGATGAGTAACAGGTGATGAAAGCGTTTCGCTGGTGTGTGTTAGCAGCGTTGATGCTGGCGGCGATCCCTCTTCGCGCCGCCTGCACCTGGCCTGCCTGGGAGCAGTTTAAAAAGGATTACATCAGTGAGAGCGGGCGTGTCATTGATCCCAGCGACACGCGTAAAATCACCACGTCGGAAGGGCAAAGCTATGCGTTGTTCTTTGCCCTGGCCGCGAACGATCGCAAAGCCTTTGATCAATTGCTGACGTGGACGCGCGACAATCTGGCCGGGGGCAATCTGAACGATAATTTGCCCGCCTGGCTATGGGGTCAGAAAGACCACGACAACTGGGCGATAATCGATACCAACTCCGCCTCGGATGCCGATGTCTGGATTGCATGGTCACTGCTTGAGGCGGGCCGGCTGTGGAAACATCCGGACTATACCCGCACGGGTAAGGCGCTCCTTAAACGCATTGCCCATGAGGAAGTGGTGAAAGTACCGGGACTCGGCTCCATGCTGCTGCCCGGGAAGGTCGGTTTTGCCGAGGAGAAAGCCTGGCGCTTTAACCCCAGCTATCTTCCCCCGCAGATAGCGAGCTATTTCACGCGCTTTGGTGCCCCGTGGACGACCCTTCGTGAAACCAATCTGCGCTTGTTGCTGGAAACGGCGCCAAAGGGGTTTTCGCCGGACTGGGTGCAGTATCAGAAAAACAGAGGTTGGCATTTGCAGCAGGATAAATCGCTGGTGGGCGGCTACGACGCCATCCGCGTCTACCTCTGGGTCGGAATGATGAGTGACAAAGACGCCCAGAAAGCCCGGTTGCTTACGCGCTTCCGGCCGATGGCGACAATGACAACGAAACACGGTGTACCGCCGGAAAAAGTGGATGTGGCGAGCGGGAAGCCTGCGGGCAAGGGGCCGGTCGGCTTTTCCGCTGCGATGCTGCCTTTTTTACAGCAGCGTGATGCGCAGGCGGTACAGCGCCAGCGCGTTGCAGATAATTTTCCCGATAATAATGCCTATTACAGCTACGTACTGACTCTCTTCGGGCAAGGATGGGATCAGCATCGTTTTCGCTTCACCGCTCAAGGTGAATTAATACCGGACTGGGGCCAGGAATGCGCAACTTCACAGTAAATCTTCTCAGTTTATCGCTTAGCCTGGCACTGATGCCGCTGGCTCAGGCCGCTAACTCCCCGCAGCAGCAACAGCTGCTGCAACAGGTGCGGCTGGGTGAATCGACGCAGCGTGAGGATTTGGTTCGTCAGTCGCTCTACCGCCTTGAGCTGATTGACCCGAACAACCCCGACGTCATTGCGGCGCGCTTTCGTTACCTGCTTCGTCAGGGTGATAACGCCGGTGCGCAAAAAGAGCTGGATCGTCTGAAAGGGATCGCGCCGGGCTCCAGTGCGTATCAGTCCTCGCGCAATACGATGCTGCTTTCTACGCCTGAAGGCCGTCAGCAGTTACAGCAGGCCCGGTTACTGGCTACAACGGGTCATACTCAGGAGGCCATTGCGGCCTATGACAAGCTTTTTGACGGTAATCCGCCGGGCGGTGACGTGGAGACGGAATACTGGAATGTTGTGGCGAAAGATCCTGCCCGCCGTAGCGTCGCCATTAACCAGTTGAAGAAAATTAACGCCAGCAGCCCGGGCAATACGCAGCTGCAGGGCACGCTGGCACAGCTGCTGTTCCAGACCGGACGCCGCGATGAAGGCTTTGCGGTGTTGCAGGAGATGGCCAAATCCAGCAATGGCCGCAGCCAGGCATCTGATATGTGGTATGAGCAGATCAAAGATCAGCCTGTCAGCAACGCCAGCGTCAGCGCGCTGCAAAAATACCTGAGCGTCTTCAGCGACGGCGACAGCGTAGCGGCGGCGCGTACTCAACTTGATACGCAGCAAAAACAGCTCGCCGATCCAACCTTCCGTGCGAAAGCACAAGGGCTGGCGGCGGTGGATGCCAGGCAGGGCGATAAGGCGGTGGCGGATCTGCAAAAAGCGGTCAGCGCAAATCATGCCGACAGCGAAGCCGTGGGCGCGCTTGGACAGGCGTACTCTCAGAAAGGCGATCGCGCCCGTGCGGTGGCGCAGTTTGAAAAGGCGATCGCCCTCGATCCGCAGAGCGATAACCGTGGCAAATGGGACAGTTTGCTGAAAGCTAACCGCTACTGGCTGCTGATCCAGCAGGGTGATACCGCCCTGAAAGCGAACAATACGGCGCAGGCGGAACGTTATTACCAGCAGGCGCGTACCCTCGACAATACCGACAGTTATGCGGTGCTGGGGCTGGGAGATGCCGCAGCGGCGCGTAAAGACACGGCTGCGGCGGAACGTTATTACCGTCAGGCGCTGCGTATGGACAGCGGTAACAGCAATGCCGTTCGTGGCCTTGCCAATGTTTATCGTGCGCAGTCCCCGGAAAAGGCCGCGCAGTTTATCCAGTCGCTCTCTGCCAGCCAGCGCCGAAGCATTGATGATATTGAACGCAGCCTGACCAACGAGCAGCTGTCAGCCCAGGCGGAACAGCTGGAAAACCAGGGCCAATACGCTCAGGCGGCGGAAATTCAGCGTCGTCGTCTGGCACTCTCTCCGGGCGACGTCTGGATAACCTACCGTCTGTCGCGCGATCTCTATAGCGCGGGCCAGCGCAGCCAGGCGGATACCCTGATGCGCCAGCTTGCCAGCCAGAAACCGTCCGATCCGGAACAGGTGTATGCCAGTGGGCTGTATCTCTCCGGAAACGATCAGGACCGGGCCGCGCTCACGCATCTGGAGACGCTTCCGCGCAGCCAGTGGAACGCCAATATTAAGGAGCTTGCCGACCGCCTGCAGAGTAACCAGACGCTGGAAACGGCAAACCGACTGCGCGACAGCGGCAAAGAGCAGGAGGCGGAAAACCTCCTTCGCCAGCAGCCGTCCTCTACCCGTATCGACTTAACCCTTGCGGACTGGGCGCTGCAGCGTGGCGATCTGGAGGCCGCGAAAACGGCTTACAACACCGTGCTGGAGCGTGAACCGCAGAACGAAGATGCGATCCTCGGTCTGACCGAAGTGTATAGCGCCCAGGGCAACAAAGAGGCAGCCCGTGCCGCGCTGGCAAAACTGCCTGCCGCGCAAAACGGAGAGCCGCTGTCGCTCAATATGCAGCGCCGGATCGCGATGGCGCAGGCAGGCCTTGGGGATTCCGCCGCCGCAGAGCAGACGTTCAGCAAGATTATTCCTCAGGCGAAATCACAGCCTGCATCTATGGAAAACGCGCTGGTATTACGTGATGCCGCCCGTTTCCAGACGCAAAATGGTCAGCCTCAGCAGGCACTGGAAACGTATAAAGATGCGATGGTGTCGTCAGGCGTCACGACGACACGTCCGGCTGACAATGACAGCTTTACCCGCCTGACGCGTAACGACGAAAAAGACGACTGGCTGAAACGCGGCGTGCGTAGCGACGCCGGTGATTTGTACCGTCAGCAGGATGTTAACGTCACGCTGCAGCATGATTACTGGGGCTCCAGCGGCACCGGCGGCTATTCCGATCTTAAAGCGCATACCACCATGTTACAGGCGGATGCACCACTGGCGGATGGCCGTATGTTCCTGCGTAGCGATTTGGTCAATATGGATGCCGGGTCCTTTTCCACCGATAACGGTACCTACGATCCGAAATGGGGCACCTGTTACGAAACGCCGTGTAGTGGCAACACGCATCAGTCAGCAAATGGTGCGAGTATTGCCGTGGGCTGGCAGAACAAAACCTGGGCGTGGGATATTGGTACCACGCCGATGGGCTTTGACGTTGTCGACGTGGTCGGTGGTGTAAGCTACAGCAGTGACCTGGGGCCAATCGGTTATACCGTTAATGCCCATCGTCGCCCGATCTCCAGCTCTCTGCTCGCCTTTGCCGGGCAAAAAGATACCAACACCGGCACCACCTGGGGCGGCGTGCGCGCAACCGGCGGTGGCGCGAGCATCAGTTATGACAAAGGTGAGGCGCACGGCGTCTGGTCGAGCCTGAATGCGGAAACGCTGACGGGTAAAAATGTGGAAGATAACTGGCGCGTCCGCTGGATGACCGGTTACTACTACAAGCTCATCAATAAAAACAATGAGCGTCTGACCGTCGGCGTGAGCAACATGCTCTGGCACTACGATAAAGATCTGAGCGGTTATACCCTGGGTCAGGGCGGTTATTACAGCCCGCAGGAGTATGTCTCCTTCGCGTTGCCTGTCACCTGGCGTAAACGTACCGAGAACTGGTCCTGGGAGCTGGGCGGATCGGTGTCATGGTCTCATTCTAAAACTAACGACGTGATGCGCTATCCCATTCAGGGACTGATTCCGACCGATGAGCCCGGTCGCTACACCGACAGAGGCGAAATGGAAACCGGCAGCAGCTCCTCAGGCACGGGTTATACCGCACGGGCCATTATCGAGCGCCGGGTCACGTCCAACTGGTTTGTGGGCCTCGGTGTGGATATTCAGGAAGCAAAAGATTATACCCCAAGCCACGCACTGCTTTATGTACGCTACTCTGCTGCAGGCTGGCAGGGCGATATGGACTTACCGCCGCAGCCGCTGATCCCTTACGCGGACTGGTAATCGGATTTAACTTAATCCATTTGTAAGTCTCTCTTAAAAGTACAGCAATCGGGTATACTCAGGCGCACCAGGTTTACACCCTGGTGCGCCCTGCGCTTCGAGTTTTGTGGAGAGTCATTTTGCGTGTCAGCCGTTCCTTAACTATCAAACAGATGGCGATGGTTTCTGCCGTCACAATGCTGTTTGTACTCCTTTTTTGCGTAATTTTGCTGTTTCATTCCGTACAGCAGAATCGCTATAACACGGCTTCGCAATTAGAAAGTATTGCCCGCTCGGTGCGTGGCCCGCTCTCTGCCTCTATTTTGAAAGGGGATATTCCCGAAGCGGAAACCATTTTAAAACGCATTCAGCCTGCCGGTGTCGTGAGCCGCGCAGACGTGGTGTTACCCAATCAGTTTCAGGCGCTGCGGATGAGTTTTATCCCCGAGCGACCGGTCCCCATGATGGTGATGCGACTTTTTGAACTGCCGGTGCAGATTTCGCTGCCGGTCTATTCGCTTGAGCGTCCCGCGAATCCACAGCCGTTGGCCTACCTTGTTCTGCAGGCAGACTCGTACCGCATGTACAAGTTCGTCATGAGCTGGGTTGTCACGTTAGTGACCACTTGCTTACTTATGACGCTTATTCTGAGCGTGGCGCTGACCTGGTGTATTAACCGTCTGATTGTGCATCCGCTACGCCGGATTGCCCGGGAGTTGAACACGCTTTCACCGCAGGACCAGGTGGGGCATCAGCTTCCGCTGCCGCGTCTTCATCATGACGACGAGATTGGTATGCTGGTACGCAGCTATAACCTCAACCAGCAGCGGATGCAGCGCCAGCAGGATGAGCTGAACAGCAGCGCCACGCGCTTCCCGGTGTCGGAGCTGCCCAATAAAGCCTTCCTGATGGCGATGCTGGAACAGACTGTCGCCCGCCAGCAAACCACCGCGCTGATGGTGATCGCCTGTGAAACCCTGCAGGACACCGCCGGCGTGCTCAAAGAGAACCAGCGTGAAATGCTGCTCCTGACGCTGGTGGAGAAAGTGAAGTCCGTGCTGGCCCCGCGCATGGTGCTGACCCAGGTCAGCGGGTATGACCTGGTGGTGATTGCCAACGGCGTGAAAGAGCCGTGGCATGCGATCACGTTAGGTCAGCAAGTACTCACTGTCATTAATGAGCGGCTGCCCATTCAGGGCATCCAGCTTCGTCCAAGCGCCAGTATCGGTATTGCGATGTACTACGGTGACTTAACGGCGGAACAGCTTTACCGTCGTGCTTTCTCGGCGGCGTTTACTGCCCGGCGCAAAGGGAAAAATCAGATCCAGTTCTTCGACCCGGAACAGATGGAAAGGGCGCAGCAGCGCCTGACGGAAGAGAGCGACATTTTGACCGCGCTGGATAACCGTCAGTTTGCCCTCTGGCTCCAGCCGCAGGTGAATTTGCTGACGGGAGAGGTGATCAGCGCGGAAGCGCTGCTGCGTGTGCAGCAGCCGGATGGTTCATGGGAATTGCCGGAAGGGCTCATTGAGCGCATCGAATCCTGTGGCCTGATGGTCACCGTCGGTTACTGGGTGCTGGAGGAGTCGTGCCGTCAGCTTGCTGCCTGGCAGGAACGAGGCGTGACGCTCCCGCTGTCGGTCAACTTGTCCGCCCTGCAGCTGATGCATCCGACCATGGTGTCTGAGATGCTGGAGCTGATCCATCGTTACCGGATCAAGCCTGATACGCTGACGCTGGAAGTCACGGAAAGCCGGCGTATTGACGATCCTAATGAGGCGGTCGCGATTCTGAAACCGCTGCGTAATGCCGGTATACGCATCGCGCTGGACGATTTCGGTATGGGTTATGCCGGGCTGCGTCAGCTCCAGCATATGAAAACCCTGCCGGTGGATGTGCTGAAAATCGACAAAGCCTTTGTTGAAGGGTTGCCGGAAGACAGCAGCATGGTCCAGGCCATTATCCAGCTGGCCCGCAGCCTGAAACTGCAGCTGATTGCCGAAGGGATTGAGACAGACGCGCAGCGCACCTGGCTGGCTGAAGCGGGCGTGGAGGGCGGACAGGGCTTCCTGTTTGCACCGGCTGTTCCGTCGGATGTCTTTGAACAACGCTACCTTTCCGGTGGGGACAATAGCGCAAACGTGTAATTTTGTTGCTGGCTTGTGCGAGCCAGCTCAAAGTTCTTAACATTTGTGTTTCAAATTTGAACTGGGTTTATTTCTGTCCTGTTATACGGGTGTTATTTTAAAGCCGCAGGTTAACCATAACCTTACAAAGCCTGTGGTTTTTCTTCCCAAGGACACCCTATGAAAACCTCACTCTTCAAAAGTCTCTATTTTCAGGTCCTGACAGCCATCGCAATCGGTATTTTGCTTGGTCACTATTACCCTGAACTTGGCGCACAAATGAAACCGCTTGGCGACGCATTCGTTAAGCTCATCAAAATGGTCATCGCCCCGGTGATCTTCTGTACCGTCGTGACGGGCATCGCTGGCATGGAAAGCATGAAGGCGGTAGGCCGTACCGGTGCAGTGGCGCTTCTCTATTTCGAAGTGGTCAGTACCCTTGCGCTGATTATTGGTCTTATCATCGTGAACGTGGTGCAGCCCGGCGCGGGGATGAACGTTGACCCGTCGACGCTGGATGCCAAAGCGGTCGCGGTGTATGCCGATCAGGCGAAAGACCAGGGGGTAGTGGCCTTCCTGCTGGACGTTATCCCAGGCAGCGTCATTGGTGCATTTGCCAGCGGCAACATTCTGCAGGTGCTGCTGTTTGCCGTCATGTTTGGCTTTGCCCTGCACCGTCTGGGCAACAAAGGCCAGCTGATCTTTAACGTCATCGAAAGCTTCTCGCAGGTCATCTTCGGCATCATCAATATGATCATGCGCCTGGCGCCTATTGGGGCCTTCGGTGCGATGGCATTCACCATCGGTAAGTACGGCGTGGGTACCCTGGTGCAGCTGGGTCAGCTCATCATCTGCTTCTATATCACCTGTATTCTGTTCGTGGTGGTGGTGCTGGGCTCAATCGCCCGCGCGGCAGGGTTCAGCATTTTCAAATTTATCCGTTATATCCGCGAAGAGCTGCTGATTGTTCTGGGGACCTCTTCATCAGAATCGGCCCTGCCGCGCATGCTCGATAAGATGGAAAAGCTGGGCTGCCGTAAATCGGTGGTGGGGCTGGTCATCCCGACGGGCTACTCCTTCAACCTTGATGGCACCTCGATATACCTGACAATGGCGGCCGTGTTTATCGCTCAGGCGACCAATAGCCATATGGACATTTTCCATCAGGTTACCCTGCTGGTGGTGCTCCTGCTCTCGTCTAAAGGGGCCGCAGGTGTTACTGGCAGTGGCTTTATCGTGCTGGCGGCCACCATTTCCGCGGTCGGACACCTGCCGGTGGCGGGGCTGGCGCTGATTCTCGGTATTGACCGCTTTATGTCTGAAGCCCGTGCCTTAACCAACCTCGTAGGTAACGGTGTGGCAACGGTAGTCGTGGCAAAATGGGTGAAAGAGCTGGATCACAAAAAGCTCGACGATACGTTAAATAATCGCCAGTCAGACAGCAAAACTCCTGGTTTATCCTCTTAATATTGTCACAAATGCCCGCATTCCCTTGTCGGGATGCGGGCTCCTGCGCATAATAACTGTTCGTACCTGTCATAATTCGACAAGATTTTTTTTGGGTATATTTCACTTCTGACCGTGACGTTTTGTAGAACACGCGGTCTAATCGACGTGTTTTCATCGTCATCTTTTAGAGTGAAACGCGTCGCGAGACACTCTCTTTAACCAGGAATGTTGATCAGGGGTTCACATGCAGGGCACAAAAATTCGACTCTTAACCGGCGGTTTGCTGATGATGGCAGCAGCCAGTTATGTGCAGGCAGATGCGCTCCAGCCAGACCCGGCCTGGCAACAAGGGACACTAGCGAACGGTTTTCAGTGGCAGGTTTTAGCCACCCCACAACGTCCGAGTGACCGTGTTGAAATCCGTCTGTCTGTCAATACCGGCTCCCTCACGGAAAGCACTCAGCAAACCGGTTTTAGCCATTTTATTCCCCGACTGGCGCTCACGCAGAGCGGCAGTTTGCAAGCAGTTCAGGTGCGTTCGCTCTGGCAACAGGCCATTGATCCGAAACGCCCGCTTCCGCCGGCTGTGGTCTCGTATGACTACACCATGTTCAACCTGAGCCTGCCAAATAACCGTAACGACCTGCTTAAAGAAGCCCTTACGTATCTCGCCGATGCGTCGGGCAATCTGGCGATTACGCCGGAAACCGTTAACTATGCGCTGAGCAACAGTGACATGGTTGCCACCTGGCCTGTGGACACCAAAGAGGGCTGGTGGCGTTACCGCCTGAAGGGTTCAACGCTGCTTGGGCATGACCCGGCTGAGCCGCTGAAACAGCCAGTGGACGCTGAGCAGGTAAAATCGTTCTACCAGAAATGGTACACCCCAGACGCGATGACGCTTATCGTGGTGGGGAATGTGGACAGCCGTGCGGTGGTGGAGCAGATCAACAAAGCGTTTGGCGAACTGAAAGGCAAACGCGAAACACCGGCCCCTGTCCCAACGCTCTCTCCGCTGCGTGCAGAGCCTGTCAGCATTATGACGGATACCGTTCGTCAGGATCGCCTCTCCGTCATGTGGGATAACGCCTGGCAGCCAATCCGTGAGTCAGCGGCGCTGCTGCGCTACTGGCGTGCCGATCTGGCACGTGAAGCGCTGTTCTGGCACGTTCAGCAGACGCTCAGCAAGAATAACGTGAAGAATATCGGTCTCGGCTTTGACTGCCGCGTGCTGTTCCAGCGTGCACAGTGTGCCATTAACGTTGAATCGCCGGGCGATAAGCTGAATGCGAATCTGGGCGTGGTGGCAAAAGAGCTGGCAAAAGTGCGCAAAGAGGGTCTGTCGGAAGAAGAGTTCAATGCGCTGGTCGCGCAGAAAAAACTTGAGCTGCAGAAGCTGTTTGCAACGTATGCCCGCGCCGATACCGACATTCTGATCAGCCAGCGTATTCGCTCACTGCAGAATCAGGTGGTGGATATCGCGCCGGAGCAGTACCAGAAGCTTCGTCAGGACTTCCTGGAGGGGTTGACCGTCGATATGTTGAATCAGGACTTACGTCAGCAGCTGTCGCAGGAAATGGCGTTGATTCTTCTGCAGCCGAAAGGCGAGCCGGAATATGACATGAAGGAACTTCAGTCGACCTGGAATACCATTATGGCCTCCACGCCGCAGCCATCGCAGGCTGCTACGGCAGATGATTTGCATCAGGACGCAACGGATATCCCGCAGGGGCAGTAATGCCCCTCATCCAGAACCCTCTCCCTGTCGGAGAGGGTTTTGTTTTTACTGTGGCATTGCCTCACGCGGAATAATTGCCCCGCGATACTGGATCACGGTGCTCGCCGTCAGGTGTCCACGCTGGGCCGCCGCTTCTGGCGTCCCGCCCGTCAAACGCACCGCCAGATAGCCCGCACTGAATGAATCACCCGCCGCCGTCGTATCAATCACTTTCTCTTTCGGCAACGTCACCGCAGGGACGTCGATGACGGCTTCACCTTCGATGGCGACCAGACACGAATCAGCCCCGCGCTTAATCACCACTTCACTTACGCCGGCGGCCTGCGTACGCGCAATCACCTCATCAACGGGTTTCTCACCCCACAGCGCATCTTCATCATCGAGCGTCAGGAAGGCGATATCGGTGCATTGCAGTATCTGCTGATAAACCTGCTGCGTCTCTTCACGGCTGGCCCACAGGCGCGGACGGTAGTTATTATCGAAAATAACCTTGCCGCCATTGGCGCGGCATTCACGCAGTAACGACAGCAGCTTTTCACGGCTGGCTGAGCTTAAAATAGCCAGGCTAATCCCGCTCAGATAAAGATAATCAAAGGTGGCTAACGCTTCGCAGATGGCAGCCGCATCGTCGCTCTCCAGCCAGAATTTGGCCGCGGCTTCGTTACGCCAGTAGTAGAAGGTCCGCTCGCCGGTATCGTCGGTTTCAATGTAGTAAAGCCCCGGCAGGCGGTTTTCCATACGCTGTATCAGCGAGGTGTCCACCTGCTCACTCTGCCAGGCTTCCAGCATTTGCTGGCTGAAACTGTCCGTCCCCAGGGCGGTGACGTAGTTCACGGTAAGGGCCTCAGGGGCAACCTGACGGGCAATATAAACGGAGGTGTTTAACGTATCGCCACCAAAACCGCGGCTGACTTCCGCGCCTTTTTGTGACAGCTCAATCATGCATTCGCCAATCACGGCAATTTTCTTGGTCATAGTCGTGAACCTGAACAGAGTAATTTTCGGTAGTGTGCGCTGAGTGAATTATGTGGTCAACTATATTAAAACGACGTTCCATTATTTTATTTGAGCCAGCGCGTGTTCCAGTTAATTTCTGCCCGCTTAATTTCATTTTCCCGGTGAATTGAACATAAAGTTCTCAATTGCCGGGCCGATAACCCTTTGACGAGTCCAGAAAGGCCATCCAACAACAGGACATCTGAAATGAAGTCAGAGCAGGTTATCCAGCGGCTGAGCACTACGCCTGAGGCAAGTATTGAGAACTTGCAGGAGCATCGCTACTGGCTGCAATGTGAGCGTGCGTACACCTATCAGCCGATCTACCGAACGGACGGTCGACTGATGGCTATTGAAATTTTGACCGTCGTGACGCACCCGTCAAACCCCTCACAGCGTATCGCACCGGACCGCTATTTTGCCGAAGTTGCCGTGCGCCAGCGCCTGGATGTGCTGGAAGAACAGCTCCGTATGCTGGCAACCAAACAGGCCTTTTTCGAACAGCACGCCATCCTCGCCTCGGTCAACGTCGATGGACCCACCCTGCTGGCGCTGCGCCAGAACGCGAAATTACAGGAGCTGATCGCCTCCTTACCGTGGATGCGCTTTGAGCTGGTGGAGCATGTTCGTCTGCCACAGGACTCATCATTTGCCTCGATGTGCGAATTCGGCCCGCTGTGGCTGGATGACTTTGGCACCGGGATGGCGAACTTCTCTGCCCTCAGCGAAGTGCGTTACGACTACATTAAAGTGGCCCGCGACCTGTTCATTATGCTGCGCCAGACCCCGGAAGGGCGGAACCTGTTTACGCTCTTATTACAGCTGATGAACCGCTACTGCCAGGGCGTGATAGTGGAAGGCGTGGAAACGCTGGAAGAGTGGCGTGATGTGCAAAACTCTCCCGCGGCAGCGGCACAAGGCTATTTCCTCTCTCGTCCGGTCCCAATGGATACCCTCGATTCCGTGATAACGATCCTCTGATCTGCCCGCTTCCCTTTGTCTGAACTATAGTTTTACAGGTAAGGTCATCAGGAAAGGGGATAACAATGACAAAAACAACCAGGGTAATCGCCTGGACAGCAGGGATTTTATTGTTGTTGATCGTGGTCGCCGTCGTCATTATCGCGACGTTTGACTGGAACCGCCTTAAGCCGACCATCAACCAGAAAGTCTCCACCGAACTCAATCGCCCCTTCGCCATACGCGGCGATCTCGGGGTGGTGTGGGAACGCCAGAAAGAGGAGACCGGCTGGCGAAGCTGGATCCCCTGGCCTCATGTCCACGCCGACGACATCATTCTCGGCAACCCGCCGGATATTCCTGACGTGACAATGGTGCATTTGCCCCGCGTAGAAGCCACGTTGGCCCCGTTAGCGCTACTGACCAAAACGGTTTACCTGCCGTGGATCAAGCTTCAGCAGCCCGATGCGCGTCTGATCCGCCTTTCCGAAAAGAACAACAACTGGACGTTTGATCTCGCCAGCAGCGACGAAAAAGATCCCAATGCGCAGCCCTCAACATGGTCATTCCGTCTCGACAATATTCTCTTCGATCGCGGGCGGATCGCCATCGACGACAAGGTCAGCAAAGCTGATATCGAGATCCTGGTCGATCCGTTGGGCAAACCGCTGCCGTTTAGCGAAGTGACTGGTGCAAAAGCGAAGGGCGATAATACCAAAGCCGGGGATTACGTTTTCGGCCTGAAGGCCGAAGGGCGCTACAAAGGGCAGCCCCTGACCGGCACTGGCAAAATTGGCGGCATGCTGGCGCTTCGAAGCGACTCGACGCCGTTTCCTGTGCAGGCGGATTTCCGCTCCGGGAACACGCGGGTGGCCTTCACCGGGACCGTCAACGATCCTATGAACATGGGGGGCGTTGATCTGCGGCTGAAGTTTGCCGGTGATTCGCTGGGTGAACTGTATGAACTCACTGGCGTCCTGCTGCCAGATACGCCACCGTTTGAGACGGACGGGCATCTGGTGGCAAAAATCGACACGGAAAAATCGTCGGTATTTGATTATCGCGATTTCAATGGCCGTATTGGCGACAGCGATATCCATGGCTCGTTGACCTACACCACCGGAAAACCGCGTCCGAAACTGGAAGGCGATGTGGAGTCTCGCCAGCTGCGGCTGGCCGATTTGGGGCCGCTGATCGGGATTGATTCCGGTAAAGGCACGAAATCAAAAGAGGTGAAAAAAGATCGCCAGCCGGCGGGGAAAGTCCTGCCTTACGATCGCTTTGAGACCGATAAGTGGGACGTAATGGATGCGGATGTTCGCTTTAAAGGGGGCAAAATCGAACATGGCAGTACGCTGCCGATCAGCAATCTTTCGACCCATATCCTGCTTAAAAATGCCGATTTACGCCTGCAGCCGCTGAAGTTTGGCATGGCGGGTGGGACCATCTCATCGAACATTCACCTCGAAGGCGATAAAAAGCCGATGCAGGGGCGTGCCGATATTAAGGCCCGCCGGCTCAAACTGAAAGAGCTGATGCCGAACGTGGAATTGATGCAGAAAACCCTGGGTGAAATGAACGGCGATGCGGATATCCGCGGCGTGGGGAATTCCGTGGCTGCACTGCTCGGGAGCAGTAACGGTAACCTGAAGCTTCTGATGAATGACGGGCTGGTGAGCCGTAACCTGATGGAGATCCTGGGGCTGAACGTCGGGAACTACGTCATCGGGCAAATCTTCGGTGATGATGAGGTGCGGGTGAACTGTGCGGCGGCCAACCTGGATCTGGTCAACGGCGTGGCGCGCCCGCAGATTTTTGCCTTCGATACGGAGAACGCGGTTATCAACGTGACCGGCACCGCCAGTATGGCCTCCGAGCAGCTTGATTTAACCATCGATCCGGAAAGTAAGGGGATTCGTATCATCACCCTGCGTTCGCCGCTCTACGTGCGTGGGACCTTTAAAAATCCTCAGGCGGGTGTGAAACCCGGTCCTCTGATTGCGCGCGGCGCGGTGGCGGCAGCACTCGCGACGCTGGTTACGCCAGCGGCGGCGCTGTTGGCGTTAATTTCGCCGTCAGAAGGGGATGCGAATCAGTGCCGGAACATTTTGTCGCAGATGAAAAAATAACGTACGGCTTTCGGGACCTTTACCCTCTCCCTGGGGGAGAGGGTATCAGGCCGCGGTGAATTACAGAGACTGGTGCTTCGTCTCGTGGGTCAGCAGCAGGGCAATCAGCGTCAACGCTGCCATTGCGGCCAGGTAAACGCCCACGTAGAACAGGCCATAATTTGCCTGCAGCCAGGTGGCGATATAAGGCGCAACGGACGCACCCAGAATAGAGGCAACGTTATAGGAGAACGACGCGCCGGTATAACGCACTTCCGTCGGGAACAGCTCTGGCAGCAGCGCGCCCATCGGGCCGAAGGTCAGGCCCATCAGGCTCAGACCAATGAGCAGGTACGCCATCACCAGCGCAGGGCTACCTGAACCCAGCAGCGGCGGGAAGACGAACAGGGCAAACAGAATGATCAGCGTGGTGATAACAATCATGCTTGAGCGACGACCAAACTTATCCGCCAGCAGGCCGGCAATCGGCACCATAACGCCAAACCCAATGACCGCCATCATCAACATCCACAGCACTTCGTTACGCGGCAGGCCGAGCCCAACCGGCGCGGCGGCGGTGCTGAATGTCATTGAGTAGACCGTCATGATATAGAACAGCGTGTAGGTCGCGAGCATGATAAACGTGCCCAGTACCGTCACGCGGACGTGTTTAGTCAGCAGCGTACCCAGCGGCACTTTTACCTGTTTTTTCGCGGCGGCAACTTTAGCGAAAACCGGCGTTTCGTGGAGTGACACGCGGACATACAGGCCAATCAGCACCAGCACGGCGGAGAAGACGAACGGAATACGCCAGCCCCAGCTCATGAACTGTTCGTCCGTCAGCAGCCAGGAGAGCAGCAGGAAAGTCCCGTTCGCAAAGAAGAAGCCAATCGGTGCACCAAGCTGCGGGAATGAACCGTACAGCGCGCGTTTGCGTGCCGGTGCGTTCTCCGTGGCCAGCAGCGCCGCACCACCCCATTCACCGCCCAGCCCCAGACCCTGACCAAAACGCGCCAGCGCCAGCAGCATCGGGGCCAGAATACCAATGGTTTCGTAGGTAGGCAGCAAGCCGATAGCGACGGTGGAGATCCCCATCGTCAGCAGCGAGGCCACCAGCGTGACCTTACGGCCGATGCGATCGCCAAAGTGTCCAAACAGGGCCGAGCCAATCGGACGCGCAACAAACGCGATCGCAAAGGTAGCCAGAGACTGCAGCGTGGCTGCCGTCGGGTCACCCTGCGGGAAGAAAATATGCGGGAAGACAATGACCGCTGCGGTGGCATAAATGTAAAAGTCGAAGAACTCAATGGCGGTGCCAATCAGCGAGGCGACGACAACTTTGTTTCGCGAGTTAACCGGCGCGGTTTCCGCACCGGAGTCGAGTGTTGTGGCTGTTGCTTGCATAATATTTTCTTATTTTTAGTCGGACGAAAGGCCATATTACGCACAGCAAAAGCGACATTTCAATCTGTAACAAAGCCGCCTGCTGGTGATAAAAGCAACAAAAAGCGGATAATGTTCAGGCCAGACAAAACACTTCCATGAAATGCTTCACAGTTTTCAAATATCAGCTGATAAAACTGGTTTTTGGTTAAATAAAAGTTACGGACTGGATTTATATGCTGAAATGATGAAGCGGGCTGAAGTTTCAGCCCGGGAGAGGCGTTATCGGTGTGTTTTACCCGGCATACGCGGGTCGTCTTTGTACTCGGCGGTGGCAATCCACGCCGCGCAGAATAAGGTCAGGCGGGCGAAGAAGTAGAAAAACGCCATCAGCCCCAGCACCGAGCCAAACGCCGCGCCAGAAGGGGATTTCACCAGCGATGGCAGAGTGTAAGTCATCACAATTTTGATCACTTCAAAGCCTATCGCCGCAATCAATGTGCCGCGGATCAGCGCCTTCTTACGCGGACGATGGCGGGGCAAGCGCCAGAAGATCCAGAAGAACAGCAGATAGTTGGCGAAGATGGAAATAGCCAGTCCAATGCCACGCCACGCGGGCTTCAGCCATTCGATGTAATCCAGATAGAGCGCAGAGATAATCATCTGCTGCGCCGAACCGGCGACAGAGGTGATGGAGAGCGTCACAATCAGCGCGACGAGCAGGCCAATCAGCGAAACAAAGTCGCGAAGATACTTAACCCAGATTTTCTCCTGGTCCTGAGGCTTACGCTCCCACACCTCGCGCGACTGGGCACGAATGGCCTCGCGGAGATTGCCCATCCAGTTAATCCCGGAGTAAAGGGCAATCAACAGACCGACGATACCGACCGTCGTACGTTGCTGTACGGCGGTATTAATGGTGTTTTTGAGCGTGGTGGCGAGGGTCGGATCACTGACGTTATTCAGGATTTTATTGAAGATATCCTGCAGCAGCGTTGGGTGTGACGCGAGCACAAAACCGGCTGCGGCAAAGGACACCATCAGGATCGGGATCATCGATAAAAAAGAGAAATAGGTGATGGCAGCACCAAACTGGTTACCCATGCGGTCATTAAACCGCTCTGTTGCGCGTATCAGGTGCGCAATCATGGGGAACTGCTGTATCCGCTCTGCCAGGCTGGTGACAGTCCCCAGCGCTTTGCTGGCAGTGCCTGGCATTTTTGCTTCTTCAGGCCCGGTTTCCATCTTCTGGATGGGTTCGTAATCTAAATGTTGGGTAGGTCGTTGCGGGTTGTTTTCCGGCGTCACGCGACTTTTCCTTTTCGTTTGGCTGGATGTTATTGAATTATAGCTTGCGACTAATCCACGTAAGCTTTTGTGAGTGCAGTAAGCCACTCCATAAACAGATGTACCCGACGGGAGAGGTTGCGCCGGTGGGGATAAATCAGCGATACCGGCATCGGTTCCGCCCGGTACTGTGGGAGAACTTCAATCAACTTCCTGGTGCGCAGAGCGTCACGCACGCCAACGCGCGGCACCTGGATAATACCCAGTCCGGCGATGCACGCCGCCTGATACGTTTCTGTGCTGTTGACGGTTAAGACCCCGCCCGTCTTCACCCACTGCGTCGACGTGCCGTTATAAAATTCAAAGCCCTGGGGACGTGTTCCCAGCGTGGCGGCATAGTGAATGACGGCGTGTGAACCCAAATCTTCCAGCGTTTCCGGATAGCCAAAACGCGTGACATAATCCGGGCTGGCGCAGTTAATCACCGACAGCTTGCCCAGCGGGCGGGCGATAAGTCCCGAGTCTTTGAGCGCGCCGACGCGTACCACACAATCAAACCCTTCACGAATAACATCCACCAGGCGATCGCTGCTGCTAAGTTCCAGCTCGATGCCCGGATATTGCTGCAGAAAAGCAGGCAGTTTGGGGATGACTAAATTTCGAGCAACGCTGACGGGCATATCCACGCGTAACCGACCGCTGATGGTGGAGGGGTCATGCTGGAACATACCGTCCAGTTCATCCAGGTTTGTCAGAAGATCTTTTGCCCGCTCGTAATACACCATGCCGTCCTGCGTCAGGCTTACGCGACGCGTGGTTCGGTGCAATAGCTGGGTTCCCAGTCGGTTTTCCAGCGCCTGAATTTGCCGCGAAACACTGCCTTTCGGCAGCGTCAGTGACTCCGCCGCCCGGGAAAAACTCTCCAGTTCCGCGACACGAACAAACAACTGCATTGCGTGAATTTTATCCATAGACGAAGCTCATTGTTGTTGCAATTGAAACAGTGAAGCGCTCTGCGACATCTTTATTGATCTTCTATCACCTAATAAGCTCTTTCTCAATCTCCACAACAGTCAAAACGAGGTTTCTTATGTCTGAACGTATTGCGTTAGTCACAGGTGGTAGCCGTGGTCTGGGTAAAAATGCGGCGTTGAAGCTCGCAGCAGACGGAACGGGAATTATCCTGACCTATAACCGAAGCCAACAGGACGCGCTGGATGTTGTGCGCGAAATTCAGCAAAAAGGCGTTAACGCGGCAGCATTGCAGCTCAACGTCGGAGATGTTGCCAGTTTCGACCTTTTTGCCGCTCAGCTTCAGGAAATCCTTAAGACCGTATGGCAGTGTGAAACCTTTGATTATTTATTAAACAATGCCGGGACGGGCTTGTACGCGCCCTATGCCGAGACAACGGAAGCCCAGTTTGATGAGGCGCTGAGTATCCATTTCAAAGGGCCTTTTTTCCTGACGCAGCGTTTGCTTCCCTTGCTGAACGACGGTGGGCGGATCCTGAACGTCTCCAGCGGGCTGGCCCGTTTTACGCAACCCGGTTCCGGCACCTATGCGGCAATGAAAGGGGCGATGGAAGTGCTGACCCGCTACCAGGCGAAAGAGCTGGGCGCGCGCGGTATCTCCGTCAATATCATTGCTCCCGGTGCGATAGAAACCGACTTTGGCGGCGGACGCGTGCGTGACAACGCGCAGCTTAACCAGATGCTGGCATCGCAGACGGCGCTCGGGCGCGTAGGGCTGCCGGATGATATCGGTGATGCCATTGCGGCGCTGCTCAGCGATAAACTGGGCTGGATGAATGCGCAACGTATTGAAGTATCAGGCGGTATGTTCCTGTGATGCCTTCGCTTAAGGGGATGGAACCTCTTAAGGAAATCCTCAAATTGAATGTGTCCAGATACTGGGAGATATAAATAACACTGGTGGATTTGTAACGTCTCCGTTCATTGAGTTTTTTCTTAAATAATGCCTCTGTAGAATCTCCCTTCGCGACTCTCAGAGGGAGAAAAACGATGCGGGTAATTATGTTTGACAGGCAGTCCCTGTTTATTCACGGAGCGATACACAGTCTTCAGAAATTAATTCCGGAAATAAATATTACGGGAAGCTGTCAGGCAGAAGATTTATGGGCGCAAATTTCAGCGTCACCCTCTGCTATCGTCATGATTGACGGGAATTTAATTGAGGATGAGGGGATCGCCTGGCTGGAAGCGATCATGCAGCGTTTTCCGACGATACGCGTGGTAATGGTTCTGGCTAAAAAAGAGGCCCGATGGGTTGAACAATTGCTGCAGCGAAACGTGATGGCCATTGTTCCCCGCAATGCGCACCCGGAGCGCTTTTCCGCGGTGCTGGATTCGGTCTCCCGAGGAATGGTGTGCTGCCCCGGTGAGTGGGTGAGGCAACCGTCGGCGCCGCAGGCGTTATTATCCTTAAGCGAACGCCAGCGCGAAGTCCTGAAGTTACTGGCGGCGGGGGAGTCCAACAAAGAGATCGGGCGCAATCTCAACATCAGCGCCGCCACGGTGAAAGCGCACCTGGAAGCGCTTTTCCGCCGCCTGGAGGTGAAAAACAGAACCCAGGCCGCGATGTACTATACCCGGGCGACGGCCTGAAGAATTGCGGTCGGGAGTGAGGTCGTCTCACCGAAACTGAGCATCATTAACACCAGCGCGTCGTGCTGCTGTTGGGTTAACGGGCGTTTAAATTTTTCCCGCAGCAGCGTTTCGCACAGCTGAATATCATCGTGAAGTAAATATTCAGCCTGTAGCGGCGTGATAAGACGCTGAAAACATTCGCCCTGGCGAATAACATGGCCATAGCCAATAACCCATAAACCGTTTTCATCACGATATTTCTCCAGAGAAAGCCCCTGGTGTTTTTTTATTAACGCAATGGCGGCAGAAGATATCTTCAGCGCATGACCTTTCATATTCGTTTCCTCTTAATGGCAATATTGTAGAGGAAACGACGCACGCGAAATATCCGCCAAATGGCTATAGATCAGGAATGATTGCTGAGATATTCCTGCTTCAATAAACCGAACAGCCAGTCATTATGCCATTGTCCGCCAAGGTAATAACTCTCGCGTAGCTCGCCCTCCAGACGAAAGCCCGTTTTTTCCAGCAGGCGTCTGGAGGCGATATTCCCCGCCGTGACGGTGGCGGTGAGGCGGCGTATGCCGCCCTGATGAAAGGCGTAACCGCACAGCGCCTGCAGCGATTCGAAGCCGTAACCTTTCCCCTGGGCCGCAGGTGCAAAAAGAAAACCCACTTCCGCGCAATCGTCATCGCGATGAATATAACCGGTGACGCCGAGCGGTACGCCGGAGGTGGCGTCACGCACAACGAGGCAAAGCCAGTGCGCGCTGCCCGGCGTCCAGGGCGTCAGACGAGATTCGAACGCCTCGCGGATCGCCTCCACGGGGCGATCTTCCGCGACAAAACGCATCACCTCGGGGTCGTGCTGTAACGCCAGGAAAAAGGGCCAGTCATGGTCTTGCAGCGGTGAACAGATAAGACGCGATGTCGTTAAGACAGGCATTCAGATTCTCCTGAAACATTTAAAATGATTTTCGTGGTGTCACTTTATTTCAACAGAAAGTCAGGTATGGTTAACCTCGTATAAATAAAAAGAAAAACGGCCATTACGGGCCCATTCTGGTTGTCTTCGTTGTCGCTTAAGGAAAACAATGACTCTCAGCACAGCACACCCTATCCGCGAACAGTTCGAACACTGTCTGGCGGTTATTCGCCAGGCCTCGGTTGAAATTTTACTTCTCCTGAATGTACATGTTTCTGAGGGAAAAGATCCACGCTGGTTTCTGGAACAACTGGACAGCGCGCGTTTAGGCCTGGGGGGCTGGAATGCGGTTGCGAAGACGCTCAATTTGAATGACGCGGAGATGTCCGAATTCACGCTGCAATTGCGTCTGCTTCAGCAGCGTGTTCCTCAGTACGAAAGCGGTCAGGATGTCAGTGAAAACCAGCTGATTGCCGCGATGCGGTTTGTGACCACACTGGAGCACCTTCGTTTGCAGCAGCCTCTTCTGACCTACAGCACCGAAGTGGCGCCAGGCAGTGAACTCCAGCAACAACAGGCGCACAAGCAGGTGCGTACGATTGAGTTGATGATAAAAGGGCTGATCCAGCAGGCCTGGCCCGATCAGGTGCGGCTGAATAACCATCTTAAAACCCTGTTTAACGCGGACCGCGTGCGGCGCTGGCTGAAGCTTGGTGACATCAATGATGTGCTGAGCGGCATGATGTTCAGTGAGCTGGCACAGATGCTGGTGGATAAAAAAGAGTTCAGCCGCTACTACGCCTCGCTGTTTAGCGATCCGTCAATGCTCACGCTGATGGTGGAACCGCGGAAAACCCTGCAAACCTTCCTCGATGATATTCGGCAAATCCGCAACAATATTACCGTGCAGAAAGCGTTAAGTTCGGCGCAAATCCAGCTGCTGGATAACTACTACACGCAGATCACCCGACCGGTTCAACGTGCTTTTGAAGAGGGGAGAACCCGTGTCAACCCGGCCGGACTGATGGCGGTGGATGCCAGCGAGCTGCATGCTTTCTGGGAAAAGGCGCAGAAAATGGATCGTGTGACCGGCGGGGATCTCTTTGAGGTTCGTGACACGATTGAAAAACCGACCCAGCGCGCACCGCGCACGCCAGAACAGCGTGAGCAGCTTATTTCCGGCGCGTTATGGGGGGCGGTTGGCGTGATGGTGATTGCCATTGTGGCGGGCGGCTTCTGGCTGGTAACCAGCAGTAAACCCCAGCCTGCAGCCGGGAACGTTGCAGAAACGGCCCAGCCTCAGGAGATGCGCGAAACCCCGTCCTCGCGCGAGACGCTGTCGCGCATGGGCGTGACCTGGGACGAGAATAATTTCCGCTCGGCGATTAACCGCAATGATACCCGGGTGGCACTGCTGTTTTTGCAGGGAGGGATGGACTGGAAGCTCTCCTGGACGGAAGAGGCGATGTCGGCTGACTATGACGACGTTCTGGAGCTGATGTTGCGCTACCGACAGAACATGGTGGAACAGAAGCCGTGCCGGCGCTTTATCAACACGCTCAGCCATGCCATGTCGAATGGCGAGTCCCTGACGTCAATGCGTAAACAGTATCTGAAGGCGTTTTGCACCGTGCCTGCCGTGGTGAAGCGCCAGCAGCATGATCTGGATATGGCGACGCGTCGGGCACAGTCACAGCCGGATGCCACCACAAAAAAATGGCAGTCCATCCAGACCGCCATTTATGAAGTGATTCGTTAATCCTGTCTTCTCCCTCTCCCGGCAGGAGAGGGATGGAATACGGGCATCAGACCGCAGAAGGTCACGGCTCCCCATACAACCCAATCAACCGCCGTACCACGCCGTTAGTCCAGCCGAAGCCATCCTGCAGCGGGTACTCACCCCCGCCCCCTTCGCGCGGCGTACTGCTGGCGATGTGATATTTCTCAATCAGCTTATGGTGGGCTTTATAGAAATGATTCACCGTCTGCAGCCAGCTCCAGGCAATCTCATCGCCCAGCGAGTCATTGCCGTACTGTTTAAAGCCCTGAATCGCCATCCACTGCAGCGGTGCCCAGCCGTTGGGTTTATCCCACTGCTCGCCGGTTTCGTACTCGGTGGCCAGAATCCCGCCCGGCGTCAGCAGACGTGCTTTTACCGCATCCGACAAGCGTTCAGCCTGCTCGTGGGTCGCCATGCCAACGTACAGCGGCACAATGCTCGCCGCTGAGAACAGCGCCATGACCTCGCGGCGCCAGTCGTAGTCACGGTAACAGCCATTCTCGTCATCCCACAGATACCGGTTCACCGCGGCGCGGCGATCGCTGGCTTTCTGGCGGAACAGTTCCGCGGTCTCTTTATCCCCTTTCGATGCCGAAATATTGGCGATCGCGCTTTCCAGTTTGAACAGGAACGCGTTCAAATCGATAGGAATAAACTGCGTGGTGCGGATGCTGGCAAGTCGGCCAGGCTCCCGCAGCCAGCGCGAGGAGTAATCCCAGCCGGAGGCCGCGCCTGCGCGCAAATCGCGGTAAACCTCATTCGGCGGACGGCCAGAGTGACGGGCGGTTTCCACATCCTCAATCCATGATTCATCACGCGGCGTGTCACGGTCGTCCCAGTAGCGGTTTAACAGCGAGCCATCCGGCATACGCACCGCGCTGCGATAGGCCTGATTAAGCAGCAGCGATTCCGCCCCGTCCATCCAGAAGGCATGCTCCATTTTGAGGTGTTCAAGGTAGCGCTTTGCACCGCGCACACCATCCTCTTCAAACAGCTCTACCATCAGGGCAAATACTGGCGGCTGGGAGCGGCTGAGATAATAGGTACGGTTACCGTTCGGGATATGGCCGTAGCGTTCAATCAACCACGCGAAGTTATCCGCCATACATTTCAGCAGATCGTTACGTCCGCTCTCTGCCAGACCCAGCATGGAGAAGTAGGAATCCCAGTAATAGGTCTCGCTAAAACGCCCGCCGGGCACGATATAGGCCTGCGGCAGCGCCAGCAGAGAAGACCAGGGGATGTGGTCCTGCGGCTCGCGCGTCAGCACGGGCCACAGGCTGTCAATGTGCTCTTTTAGCGACAGGCCGGGGTCGGAGACATATTCCGTGGTATAGGTCTCTGGCAGCCAGAAGTGGTTCTCCACGAACCGGCGCAGGTCGAAATCCCGGTGGCGTCTGACCTTGCGATAGCGGATCAGAATATCCAGAGGATCCATCTTCGGGGCACAGTCGGGGAAGGTTTTGCTGTCCGCAAACAGCCGTGTCGATTGCACGTGCTCGAACAGTTCCAGATAGCGATCGGCGGGCGTCAGAGCATCAGAGGCGGGTAGCCCCTCAATCATTTCGGGTTCCGGCTCCGCCTCAATCATTTCATCCAGTTTTAACTCGCAGGGATCGGTCTCGTAGCGCAGCTCTTCTGCAATCTCGAACTCGATGTTCTCGGCAGCCTGTAGTTTCTGGTTGAACATGGCGATAAGGACCTCCGGTTGTGTGTTCAAAATAACAGTTTTTTCCGGGCGTCTTATAAGCGTAGACATTCGCTTCGGTGTTGGCTGAGGGAAATGTGCGGTTGATCACGTTTTTAAACGCGGGGTATTTGCGGAGTTAAAACAGTAATTGCCTGAAAAATAAAGGCTAAAAGGGATTTTTAGATAGATTTATGGGGCAAATAATTCAGAGCATTCGTTGTGCAACGATTTATGTCTGAAACAAACGCCCCTCCGCAGAGGGGCATTTTGCTTAACGCATGGTGACAAATTCTTCGGCCGCTGTCGGGTGGATCGCAACGGTGTTATCGAAGTCTTTCTTGGTGGCACCCATTTTGAGCGCCACGGCGAAGCCCTGCAGGATCTCGTCCATGCCAAAGCCAATGCCGTGGATACCGACAATCTTCTCTTCCGGACCCACGCAGACCAGCTTCATGCGGCATGGCTGACGGTGAGAGGTGACGGCGGTATACATCGCGGTGAACGCGGATTTATACACTTTCACCTGGTCGTCGCCATACTGCTCGCGCGCCTGAGGTTCTGTTAAGCCCACTGTGCCGATTGGCGGGTGGCTGAAGACCACGGTCGGAATGTTACTGTAGTCCAGATGCTCTTCCGGTTTGTTGTTAAACAGACGCTCAGAGAGGCGACGGCCTGCGGCAACCGCAACCGGCGTCAGTTCGACCGCACCGGTGTTATCGCCCACCGCGTAAATGCCCGGAACGCTGGTGTTCTGGAATTTATCGACAACGATATACCCTTTCTCATCGGTTTTAACGCCCGTCGCCGCCAGGTTGAAGTTGTCGTTAGCCGGTTCACGACCAATCGCCCAGATCAGGCAATCCACGGTCTGGCTACGGCCATCTTCCAGCTCAAGCGTCAGGCTACCGTCTGCATTTTTCACGACCGCTTTTGGCACGGCGTGGGTGTGCAGCGTTGGGCCTTCGGTATTCATCACTTCGACCAGCGTATCGACGATCAGCGGGTCAAAGTTGCGCAGCGGCGCGTGTTTACGCACGAACAGGTGCGTTTCTGCGCCCAGGCCATTAATCACACCGGCCAGTTCTACGGCGATGTATCCCGCGCCCACCACGGCAACACGTTCTGGCAGAGCAGGCAGCTCGAAGAAACCGTCGGAGTCGATACCGTATTCCACACCGGGAATATCCGGGTGGCTCGGACGCCCGCCGGTCGCGATCAGGATGTGATCGGCAGTGATCGTCTCACCGTTAACGTCGATCGTCTTCGCATCAACAAAGCGCGCAAAACCATGAATAACATCGACGTTGTTCTTGCCCAGCACATTGTCGTACGAGGTATGAATACGGTCGATATAGGCAGTACGGCTGGCGATCAGCTTGTTCCAGTCAAAGTTATTGATGGTGGTGTCAAAGCCGTAATCCGGGCCATACATATGGATTGCTTCACGGATTTGGGCCGCATGCCACATCACTTTCTTCGGTACACAACCCACGTTGACGCAGGTGCCGCCCAGCGCTTTGGCTTCGATCAGCGCACATTTCTGGCCATACATGGCCGCGCGGTTGATGGAGGCGATGCCGCCGCTGCCGCCGCCGATTGCGATGTAGTCATAATGCTTAGTCATAGCTTTTATCCTTAATCGTGAATTGCCGCGATTGTATACCTGAAATCAATAGTTTCCACCGATGACTGCGATTACTCCGGCACGATCCAACTGACGGTGGCATGGCCCGTTCCGGCCGGCACCAGCGTCTTGTGCAGCCACGGCAGCACGTTGTTCATCTGCGCTTCGAGCTTCCATGGCGGGTTGATCACAATCATGCCGGAAGCGGTCATGCCGCGCTGGTCGCTGTCCGGGCGCACGGCCAGTTCAATTTGCAGAATTTTGCGGATACCGGTCGCTTCCAGGTCTTTGATCATGCGTTTAATTTGCGCGCGCAGCACCACCGGATACCACAGGGCATAGGTGCCCGTCGCAAAACGTTTGTAGCCGTCGTTAATACCGCTCACTACCGCCTGATAGTCGGTTTTGATCTCATAAGGCGGGTCGATCAGCACCAGACCGCGACGGGATGCCGGTGGCAGTTTGGCCTTCAACTGCTGGTAGCCATCCGCCTTTTCCACACGGGCGCGGCTGTCTTTCTGGAATTCAGAACGCAGCAGCGGGAAGTCGCTTGGGTGCAGCTCGGTCAGCTGAAGGCTGTCCTGCTCGCGCAGCAGCTGGCGGGCAATCAACGGCGAGCCAGGGTAGTAGCGCAGCTGGCCGTTGCGGTTAAAATGATTCACCACACCAATGTAGGGCTCCAGCTCTGCCGGCAGGTCGTCCTGCTGCCAGATGCGGGCGATCCCTTCCAGGTATTCCCCGGTGCGTTCGGCATGTTCGCCGCTCAGCTGATAACGTCCCGCGCCCGCGTGGGTGTCCAGATAGAGAAACGGTTTATCTTTCTCTTTGAGTGATTCAATGATCAGGCTCTGAACGGTGTGTTTAAGGACGTCGGCGTGGTTGCCTGCGTGAAAGCTGTGGCGATAACTGAGCATGAATGAATGTGTTCCAGGTAGTAAACGTAGGCCTGATAAGCGTAGCGCCATCGGGCAAAAATAGAGCGTATCGCCACAGTATACAGAAAAGTTTATCCTGCCGCGAAAGCGCAACGTCTGGCATTGAAATCCTCTACACTTATCCCCATTCTAGATCGCATATGCACAGCGCCGGATGCGCGCTTCATTCATCTTATTCAACAGGACAGCGTTTATGACCAATCCATTACTGACGCCTTTTTCGTTGCCACCGTTTTCTAAAATCCGCCCTGAGCATGTGGTTCCAGCCGTAACACAGGCGCTGGACAACTGCCGTGCGGCGGTAGAAAGCGTGGTGGCGCAGGGCGCGCCGTACACCTGGGAAAATCTGTGTCAGCCGCTGGCCGAAGTGGATGACGTGCTGGGACGCCTCTTCTCCCCGGTAAGCCATCTGAATTCAGTGAAAAACAGCCCGGAACTCCGTGAAGCGTATGAACAAACCCTGCCGTTGCTCTCTGAGTACAGCACCTGGGTTGGTCAACACGAGGGGCTGTACAAAGCCTATCGCGACCTGCGCGATGGCGACCACTATGCCGAACTCAATACCGCGCAGAAAAAATCGGTCGATAACGCTCTGCGTGATTTCGAACTCTCCGGTATTGGTTTGCCGAAAGAGAAACAGACCCGTTACGGTGAAATTGCGGCCCGTCTGTCTGAGCTGGGCAACCAGTACAGCAACAACGTGCTGGACGCGACCATGGGCTGGACGAAGCTGATTACCGACGAAGCCGAGCTGGCCGGTATGCCGGAAAGCGCGCTGGCGGCGGCGAAAGCGCAGGCCGAAGCGAAAGAGCAGGAAGGCTTCCTCTTAACCCTGGACATCCCGAGCTACCTGCCGGTCATGACCTACTGCGACAATCAGGCGCTGCGCGAAGAGATGTACCGTGCGTACAGCACCCGCGCCTCCGATCAGGGCCCGAATGCCGGTAAGTGGGATAACAGCCCGGTGATGGCTGAAATCCTCGCGCTGCGTCACGAGCTGTCACAGCTGCTGGGCTTTGAGAGCTACGCTTCCAAATCCCTCGCCACCAAAATGGCGGAAAATCCACAGCAGGTCCTCGATTTCCTGACTGACCTGGCGAAACGTGCGCGTCCGCAGGGCGAGAAAGAGCTGGCGCAGCTGCGCGCCTTCGCGAAAGCGGAATACGGTGTCGACGAGCTGCAGCCGTGGGATATCGCCTGGTACAGCGAAAAACAGAAACAGCACCTTTACAGCATCAGCGATGAGCAGCTGCGCCCTTACTTCCCGGAAAATAAAGCCGTTAACGGCCTGTTTGAAGTGGTTAAACGCATTTACGGGATCACCGCCAAAGAACGTACCGACATCGACGTCTGGCATCCGGACGTGCGCTTCTTCGAACTGTATGACGAGAAGAACGAGTTGCGCGGGAGCTTCTACCTGGATCTGTACGCTCGCGAGAACAAACGCGGCGGTGCATGGATGGATGATTGCGTCGGGCAGATGCGTAAAGCGGACGGCTCCCTGCAGAAGCCGGTGGCGTACCTGACCTGTAACTTCAACCGTCCGGTGAATGGCAAGCCTGCGCTGTTTACCCATGACGAAGTGATTACCCTGTTCCACGAGTTCGGCCACGGCCTGCACCATATGCTGACCCGTATCGAAACCGCAGGCGTTGCCGGTATCAGCGGTGTGCCATGGGATGCGGTCGAACTGCCAAGCCAGTTTATGGAAAACTGGTGCTGGGAGCCGGACGCGCTGGCGTTTATCTCCGGCCATTACGAAACCGGCGAGCCGCTGCCGAAAGAACTGCTGGATAAAATGCTGGCGGCGAAAAACTACCAGGCGGCGATGTTTATCCTGCGCCAGCTGGAGTTCGGCCTGTTCGACTTCCGTCTGCACGCCGAGTTTAGTCCGGAGCAGGGGGCGAAAATCCTCGAGACGCTGGCCGAGATCAAAAAGCAGGTCGCCGTTATTCCTGGCCCAACCTGGGGCCGCTTCCCGCACGCGTTCAGCCATATCTTCGCGGGCGGCTATGCGGCAGGCTATTACAGCTACCTGTGGGCCGACGTGCTGGCGGCGGATGCGTTCTCTCGCTTTGAAGAAGAGGGCATTTTCAACCGTGAAACCGGCCAGTCGTTCCTTGATAACATCCTGACGCGCGGCGGTTCTGAAGAGCCAATGGTGCTGTTCAAACGCTTCCGTGGCCGCGAGCCGCAGCTGGATGCGATGCTTGAGCACTACGGAATTAAAGGCTAACCGTTACGTGAAGATCTGTTTAGTCGATGAAACAGGCGCCGGAGACGGCGCCTTATCTGTTCTGGCCGCCCGCTGGGGGCTGGAGCATGATGATGAAAACCTGATGGCGCTGGTGATGACGCCGGCGCATCTGGAATTACGTAAGCGTGACGAAGCCAGGCTCGGCGGGATATTTGTCGATTTTGTGGGGGGCGCCATGGCGCACCGGCGCAAATTCGGCGGCGGTCGCGGTGAAGCGGTTGCCAAAGCGGTTGGCGTCAAAGGAAGCTATCTTCCGGACGTGGTGGATGCCACGGCGGGTTTAGGGCGCGATGCGTTTGTGCTGGCCTCGGTAGGGTGTCACGTGCGGATGCTGGAGCGCAATCCGGTCGTGGCCGCGCTGCTCGACGACGGGCTGACGCGCGGCTATGCCGACCCGGAGATTGGGCCGTGGCTGCAGGCGCGCTTGCAGTTGATTCACGCCTCCAGCCTGACGGCGCTGACCGATATCACTCCGCGTCCGCAGGTGGTCTATCTCGACCCGATGTTCCCGCATAAGCAGAAAAGCGCGCTAGTGAAGAAAGAGATGCGGGTGTTCCAGTCGCTGGTCGGGCCGGATTTAGACGCGGATGGTTTGCTGGCACCTGCTCGTCAGCTAGCCACGAAGCGCGTGGTGGTGAAACGTCCGGACTATGCGCCGCCGCTGGCGGACGTGGCCACGGCCAATGCGGTGGTCACCAAAGGGCACCGGTTTGATATTTATTCGGGGACGCCGGAACAGGAAGGTTAGGGTGTGCGGTTTGATGCCGTCACCCCAACCCGCGCTGGAAAGAGGCTCGAACGGTTCCCTCTCCCTTTGGGAGAGGGAAAGCAGACTTACTCGTCTTCTTCGTCACGCAGTGGAACAATCAGCATATCCACATGAACGGTGTTAATCAGCTGACGCGCTGAAGACATCAGCTTGCTCCAGAAGTCCTGGTGGTGACCACAAACGACCAGGTCCATATCGTATTTCTTAATCGCATCAACCAGCACCTGACCCAGATCGCCGCTGCCGCTTAAGGTTTCGGTGATAGGGTAGCCCGCGTTGGTGGACAGTTCGCTCAGGGCGTGGTGTGTCTCTTCAGAGATGCGTTTCTGCATATCACCGAGATTGACGTCAATCAGACCGGTATAGAGGTCGGAGTAATTCACATCAACGTGGATAAGAGAAACTTTCGCGTTGTAAGGGCGTGCCATGGATACCGCTTTATCAACCAGCACTTTACTCTCCGGAGAGAGGTCTACCGCGATGAGAATGTGTTTGTAAGCCATAGTGTTACTCCTTCCTTAAGTTATCGATGACTAAATGGAAAAGCCGTCGTCTGATGCTTTCATTACGGCCCAGTAAAACATATTTTTCAAGCTTTGGTGTTGATAACGATTAACCTTGTGGCAAAAAAATTAACGGATCTCCTACACTATTTAATGAGCCGTTCGGATATTAAAACGCGAACCGGATCGACTTTTGTTCATTCTTTCACTGAACTGTCTGTCAGGGCACTGGAGTGCGGTAGCTCAGAGGCCTTGCTTCGTGGGCGTACGCCGGGGAGGATGTATGATCAGCACCGTCGCATTGTTTTGGGCGTTATGCGTGGTTTGCATAGTGAATATGGCGCGCTACTTCTCATCGTTACGTGCGCTGTTAGTGGTACTTCGTGGTTGCGATCCGTTGCTTTATCAGTATGTGGACGGTGGAGGGTTCTTCACCTCGCACGGACAGCCCAGCAAGCAGATGCGTCTGGTAGGGTATATCTATTACCAGCGCTATCGCGATCACCACGATGAAGAGTTTATTCGCCGTTGCGAGCGTCTTCGCCGTCAGTTCATTTTAACCAGCGCCCTGTGTGGTCTGGTTGTGGTCAGCATGATTGCCTTGATGATTTGGCACTGAGCATAAAAAAAGCGGGTCAGTTTCCTGACCCGCTTTTTTATCGCGTTCTGCCGATTAGATAAGCTTCAGCGAAATCCAGTACAACCCACCCGACAGCAGGATAGAGGCCGGAAGGGTAAATACCCAGGCCATCAGAATGTTGGTCACGGTTTTGCGTTGCAGACCGCCGCCGTCAACAATCATGGTCCCTGCCACGGAAGAGGAGAGTACGTGGGTGGTCGAAACTGGCATACCGGTATAGCTCGCCAGACCGATTGAAACCGCCGCCGTCATCTGCGCGGACATACCCTGCGCATACGTCATGCCTTTCTTACCGATCTTCTCGCCGATGGTGGTCGCCACACGACGCCAGCCAATCATCGTACCGATACCGAGAGCCAGTGCGACAGCCATGATGATCCAGATTGGCGCGTACTCAATAGTATTGAGCATATCGCCTTTCAGTTTCTTCAGCAGACGCTGGTCGTCAGCATTCACTTCTGGCAGCTTCGCCACTTTATCCGTGACATCAGAGATGCACAGCATAATGCGACGCAGTTGACCACGTTGCTCAACGGACAGTTTGTCGTAGCTTTCGATATTACCCAGCATGCCTTTGGCACGTTCCAGCGCGTTAATCGCGTTTGCCGGATGGCAGTGGAATTCGCCCGGCGCAGTGGTAGCGCCTGCTTCAGGAGAAGGGATCAACTGGTCAACGCCGGTTGCCTTCTTCAGCAGCTCAGGGTGTTGCTGGAAATAGATTTCAACGTTGTTCACCGCATCACGGGTACGGGTGATTTCGTAACCGGAGGCGTTCATGTTGACCACGAATCCCGCCGGTGCGACGCCAATCAGTACCAGCATTACCAGACCAATGCCTTTCTGACCGTCGTTCGCGCCGTGAGAGAAGGCAACGCCGATAGCGGAAAGGATCAGGGCAATCCGCGTCCAGAATGGCGGCTTTTTCTTGCCGTCTTTCTTCTCACGCTCTGCCGGTGTCAGGTGAATACGGGAGCGTTTTTTCGTATTGCTCCAGTAGCGACGCAGGATGAAAATCAATCCGCCTGCGACCACCAGACCCACGATAGGGGAGACAATCAGTGAGGCGAAAATTCCCAGCACTTTCGGGATGTTTAACGCATCAACAACCGAGGTACCGGTCATGAGGGCATTCGTTAACCCAATACCGATAATCGCGCCGATGAGGGTGTGAGAACTGGATGCAGGCAGGCCGAAATACCAGGTACCGAGGTTCCAGATAATTGCAGCAAGCAGCATTGAGAACACCATAGCGAGGCCATGGCCAGAACTAACGTTGAGAAGCAGATCCGTTGGCAACATATGCACGATCGCATATGCAACGCTCAGTCCACCCAGAAGAACACCAAAAAAGTTAAATACCGCCGCCATAACAACCGCGAGCTGCGATCGCATTGCGCGAGTGTAGATAACCGTTGCTACTGCGTTTGCAGTGTCGTGGAAGCCGTTGATCGCTTCGTAAAACAGTACAAAAACCAGAGCAAGCAATAATAAAAGCCCGGTATGTAAATCCAGGCCAGCAAACAAATGTAGCATAGGACGTTACGCCATTTTGAGGACATGAACGCGGCGCATTATCCAGGACAAATGCGCGGCGGGCAAAGTGAAATATAGCTTTTTTTTGATATAACTTCGGCTTTGTTGGCGTTAGGTAAAGAAATATATTTTATATTTCAAGTATATGACTGATATCTCGGTTAATTGCGCTGGTGTGACCACAGAGGAAACTTTACAATCCGCGGCAGTTAACGAAGAGGATTTTGACGTGGAAAGGTTTGATGCCGTGGTAATTGGCGCCGGTGCGGCGGGTATGTTTTGTGCGGCGATGGCCGGACAGGCGGGTCGTCGCGTGCTGTTGCTGGATAACGGTAAAAAGCCAGGACGTAAAATTCTGATGTCCGGTGGCGGGCGCTGTAACTTTACAAATCTCTATGTCGAACCCGCAGCTTATCTGAGCCAGAACCGTCATTTTTGCAAATCGGCCCTGGCGCGTTACACCCAGTGGGACTTTATCGACCTGGTGGGTAAGCACGGTATCGCATGGCATGAGAAGACGCTGGGCCAGCTGTTCTGTGATGACTCCGCCCAGCAGATTGTCGATATGCTGGTGGCCGAGTGCGAGAAGGGCGGGGTGGTGATGCGCCTGCGCACGGAAGTGCTGGAGGTGTCCCGCGATGAGCAGGGCTACACGCTGCAGTTAAACGGGGAAAGCGTCAGCGCCGATAACCTGGTGATTGCCAGCGGTGGCCTCTCCATGCCGGGGCTCGGTGCTTCACCATTCGGCTACAAGATTGCCGAACAGTTTGGCCTGAACGTGCTGCCCACCCGTGCGGGGCTGGTACCGTTCACCCTGCATAAGCCCCTGCTGGAACAGCTCCAGACGCTTTCTGGCGTCTCGGTTCCGTCGGTCATTACGGCTGAAGACGGTACGGTGTTCCGTGAAAATCTGCTGTTTACCCACCGTGGTCTTTCCGGCCCGGCGGTACTGCAAATCTCCAGCTACTGGCAGCCGGGGGAGTTTGTCACGGTTAACCTGCTACCCGATTGCGACCTGGAGGCTTTCCTCAACGAGCAACGCGCGGCGCACCCGAATCAAAGCCTGAAAAACACGCTGGCCATGCAGTTGCCAAAACGTCTGGTGGAATGTTTGCAGGTGCTGGGTCAGATCCCCGATGTGTCGCTCAAGCAGCTTAACAGCCGCGAACAGGCGGTGCTGGTTGAGACGCTGACAGCCTGGCGGGTGCAGCCCAACGGCACCGAAGGCTACCGCACGGCGGAAGTGACGCTTGGCGGGGTCGACACGAATGAACTCTCGTCCCGCACCATGGAAGCGCGCAACGTGCCGGGGCTCTATTTTATTGGTGAGGTGATGGATGTGACCGGCTGGCTCGGCGGATACAATTTCCAGTGGGCATGGGCAAGTGCCTGGGCGTGCGCTCAGGCGCTGGCAGAAGACAAGTGACATAAGAGCACTGCCACTCGTCACAGATGGCTTTACGGACTGACGGTGGTTACGTCTGTTACAGCAAGAATATTGCTCGCGGCCACTGTCCCCATCTTGATATATGACGCTGCGGTAACGCCGCCAATATGCGGTGAAATAACCACGTTTTCTACGGACTGCCAGAGGTGCGGCGCCGTCAGCGGCTCGTGGGTAAAGCTGTCCAGCGCTGCGCTGTGCAGCGTGCCATCCCTGAGCGCCGCCAGTAACGATTCATCGTCGATCAGTCCGCCGCGTGCCGTATTTACCAGAATTGCGTTCCGCTTGCAGTGTGCGAGCGTCTGGCTATTGATCATCCCCCGATTCTCATCGGTCAGCGGACAGTGCAAAGAGATGACATCGGAACGGGAAAGAAGTCCATTCAGCGTTTCTGCGCGTTCGCACAGGGCAGGCATGGACTTAGCATAGGGATCGTAAGCCAGCACCTTCATGCCGAATGCGTGGCCAATATGTGCCACACGCGAGCCGATAGCACCCAATCCGATGAGCCCTAACGTTAAGCCCTCCAGTTCAATGGATTTATGCGTCGCCTTATCCCAGTGCCCGTCTCGCAGGCGCTTGTCCAGAGGCACCACCGACTTTGCGCAGGCGAGGATCTGCGCCCAGGTATGTTCAGCCACTGCCGCCGCGTTTGCACCTGGCGCAGCGCGGACGGCGATGTTGCGCTCGGCCGCTGCCGTCTGGTCTATCACATCGATCCCGCTTCCGTGCTTGGAAATAACCTGAAGAGCTGGGGCGGCATCCATGACTTTCGCGGTAATCTTGCCGTAACGTACCAGAATCGCCACAGGATTGTGTCGTTCACACAGCGCGATCAGTTCATCTTCTGTGGGCTGGCGGCCCGCAAACACCACCTCAAAGCTCTGCAACATCACCATGGCCTGCTCCGCCAGGTCGCTTCCGGTAACCAGAACTACGTCTTTGCCCCCCATCACAGCGTCTCCCCTTCATCTAACATACCTGCCTTACGCAGCGCGTCATCAAGCCAGTGTGGACGTAAATCGCCTTCACGGATGGCGGCAAGGCGTCGGGTCTCCATCTCCAGCTTTCCTTTTGCCAGCGCGATAACTTCCTGAACCTCATCGCGCGGGATGACTACCACGCCGTCGATATCCGCGACAACCAGATCCCCGGCCTGAACCGTCGCCCCGGCGACTGAAATGGGATGATTAACCCGACCAGAAATTAGCTTTGTCGGGCCGCAGGGATTCAGACCGGCAGAAAAGACAGGGTAGTGACCTTTGCTCAAGGTATCGGCGTCTCGTACAGCGCCGTCAATAATAATGCCCGCAATGCCGCTCGCCTGAGCCTGAGTGGCCATGATTTCCCCAAGCAGTGCGCAGCTCAGGTCGCCTTTGCCATCGACGATCAGGACATCGCCGGGCTGCGCCACCGCCATCGCGGCATGAATCGCCAGATTATCACCCGGACGGACTTCAACGGTGATGGCCGGACCCGCAACGGACATGTGTGGAGCCAGCGGTTTGATGCGGCCATGAAGCGTACCGCGGCGACCGGCCACGTCGGCCAGAATAGCGGCCTGATACTCGGCAGCCCGACGAACGTCCTCGGCAGAAACGCGATCAAACTGGCGATTAATCGGTTTTTTTTCAGTAACGGACATGAATGCCTCCATATTGTTTTACTAAGTACAATGCAGGTGTACAGTGCAAAACAACTATAGCGGTGTTGCTTTCCTTTTAGCCAGACCCAAGATGGCGTTTGTGATGTAAACACGAAGTGACTCACAAAATTTGAGGTACACTCACTGCCGGGCTAACAAGGAGATAATGATGGGGAATGAAGGCGTTGTAGCGGTTGAAAAAGCGCTGGCTTTACTGGATTGCTTCCGTCCTGGAGATGAGAGCCTGACGCTGACCGCGCTGGCACAGCTATCGGGTTATCACAAAACCACGGTTTACCGCTTGATGAATTCTCTTGAACGGATGAATTACGTCGTCAGGCATGAAGACGGCAATTATGCGCTGGGCCCACGTCTGCTTTACCTCGGCAAGCTGTATGAACAATCTTTCCATCTTTCCCGAGTGGTTCAGCCAGAGCTTCAGGCCTTATCCCTGGCGTCTCAGGAGAGTGCCAGCTGGTATGTGCTGGAGGGAGGGCAGCGGCTTTGCCTGTTTCGCGCTGAAGCGTCGCATGGCCTGCGACACAGCAATCTTCCCGGTAGCCAGTTTCCGCTCGATAATTCGGCCATCAGTAAGGTATTACGCCATTGGGGGCTCAATGAGAGTCTACCGGAGGGAGACGCTGAACTCCCATTCTACACGTCAGGCGCACGCGATCCCCACACCGCTGCGTTTGCGATGCCTGTCTTCGGTGTTCACGACAAGCTGGTTGCGGCGTTAGCCCTGACCGGCCCCATCTCACGGCTGACGGAAGATCGTCGTGAGAAGGAGATAGGTCAGTTGATGAAGGCGGCAGCAAGCCGTCTGTCGCAGAAAATGGGAGCCAGTAAGCTCTTCTGTCAGCAGTTTTTTGGGGAAACGAGCGATACGGCGGAAGAACATCTTTAAATGCAGAAGCGGGACAGTTGTCCCGCTTCTGTCAACGCTAATGCGTGACCTGTTTTTCGTGTAGCTGAGCGTTGCGGGCCTGTCGGCCCATAATGAGCACCGCTATCCCCCCGGCCACGCACAGCGCGGCCAGCGGAAGCATCGCCAGCGTGTAGCTGCCCGTCCGCTCATTGATAATGCCGTACGCGTTTACCATCACCGCCCCGCCTATCAGGTTTGCGATGGCGCCAATCGCGGCCAGTCCCGCCGCCGCTGAAGTACTGCTCATCCAACCGGACGCCAGCGCCCAGAAAGGCCCTTTCATTGAATAGGCGCCTATCAGCATAATGCTGAGGATAACGATCGTGGCAGACAGCGAAACGCTCACAAAGGCGGCGAACACGCCGGCGGCAATTATGAATAGCGTGAGTGCGGTATGCCAGCGGCGTTCGTTGGTACGATCGGAATTCCGTCCCCATACAATCATGAGAACAGATGCCAGACCGTAAGGAATGGCGTTAAGCAGACCTGTCTCAAGATTATCGAGATGGAAGGATTTCAGCAGTTGAGGAGACCAGACGCTGATGGTGGTACCCGCGGACGATGCACCCGCGTAAATCAGCGCCATCAGCCAGATTTGGCGATGCTTTAACAACTGCCAGGTGGTCTGGTGTCCGATATTCTTTTGCTGAGTGCGCTCGGTTTCCAGCGTGGTTTCCAGCCATTGTTTCTGTTCACTGCTAAGCCAGCTCGCCTGATGAGGGCGATCCCGGAGAATAAACCAGGCTGCAATACCCAGCAGCACCGCCGGCAAGCCTTCAATAATGAACAGCAGATGCCAGCCGCGAAGACCCAGCCAGCCATCCAGTGACAGTATCAACCCGGAAAGCGGGGAGCCAATGAAGTTAGCGAGTGGGATGGCGACCATAAAGGACGCAATAATGCGTGCGCGGTAGCGGGACGGGATCCACCAGGTCAGATACAGCACGACGCCCGGGAAGAAGCCCGCCTCTGCAGCACCGAGAAGAAAACGGACGATATAGAGCGACGTGGTGTTCTGCACCAGGGACATACACATGGAGACGATGCCCCAACTGATCATAATGCGCGGGATCCACAGCCGGGCGCCGACTTTCTGCATGGCCAGGTTGCTGGGTACTTCAAACAGAAAATAGGCCACGAAATAAAGACTGCTGGCGAAGCCAAATGCAGCTTTGCTGAGGCCAAGGTCCTCATTCATCTGCAGCGAAGCCATGCCGATATTCCCGCGATCGATAATGGAGACCAGGTAACTGACAATCAGAAACGGGAGAATACGCCAGATCACCTTCCGCATCGTCTCTCTTTCTATGTCCTCGGTGGCGGTAGCACCGTTACGTAAATGTTCTGTCATTGTGTCCTCGCAGGGTATGTTCTTTGTTTTATTAGGTACAACTGAGTTTTATTAAACAAAACCACTATAGCGACGGCGCGTTCTTTTTATCCAGTTAATGGAAGGTTTAAATGATGTAAATAAGAGGTGACTCACAGATAGCGCGCTCCAGATATATCGCTCACAGCAGTCGAACCAGCCGCAAAGAGGAGACTCTATAAGGGTGATAATCACGCAGCGCAATTATTGCACCAACTTTTTTCCTCCGATCCACTAAGCTTCGACCAGGCCAGACAACTCCAGGTGCCCCGCTGCGTTCGCGGGGTCATTTTTCTTCCCGGTCAGAGCACCTTTCATGCAGCTACTCAGCATCATTATTTTGCTTACCCTTACGGTGGTCATCCATTCGCTGTGGATGTTTTGCGTTTTAAAATTCATTAATTTAGAGGTCGACTCTGCGGTGCGTGTGGTTTTGCGTAATGTCGGGATCGTTATCTCCATGATCTTCGCCCATCTTCTTGAAGCCGGTCTGTTCGCCGGGTTTTATTTTGTTATTGATGCATTTAACGACTGGAACACCAGCTTCTACTTTTCGCTGGTCAGTTACGCCACGGTGGGATACGGCGATGTCACGTTGCCTCAGCACTGGCGGCTGATTGGGGGCGTGGAAGGCCTGGTCGGCGCCTTGATGGTGGGCTGGTCAGTGGCGGTTCTGGTGGCCGTACTGCAGCGTTTGCGCGGCATGAGCGCCTAAACGGCAGATGCGCGACCCCATGGAGTGCGGTAAAGTACCTCTCTTTGCCGGGCCTGAAAAGCCGCGGCTTTAAGGGTTAAAGGCTGGTAAACAGCCTGCCCCTTTCCGTTCCTGGTTTACGCCAGTTTGCATGGTGTTGTGTTTTGTCTGCCAAAAGGGTTGTGTATGTCTGCTGCTCATCTCGGTTTCCCGACTGAAACCGTTGTTGTCTTTGTAGTGATGGCCGTCGGGGCGATGTTTATCGACCTCTTTATGCACCGTCACGATAAACCGATCTCGCTGAAAAGCGCTGCCATGTGGTCCCTCTTCTGGGTCATGATGGCCATGGCTTTCGCCGGGTTCCTGTATGTTCACCACGGCGCAGAGATGGCAAGCCTGTTCCTCACCGGTTACGCGCTGGAAGAGGTGCTCTCCGTCGATAACCTGTTTGTGATGATGGCGATTTTTGCCTGGTTCGGCGTGCCGGATAAATATCGTCACCGTGTCCTCTACTGGGGCGTGCTCGGGGCGATTGTTTTCCGCGGTATCTTTGTGGCCATTGGTACCAGCTTGTTAAGTCTGGGGCCTTACGTCGAGGTTATCTTCGCGCTGGTCGTCGGCTGGACGGCGGTGATGATGCTCAGACGCAATGAAGAGAGTGACGAGGTTGAAGATTACTCCGGCCATCTGGCTTACCGTCTGGTGAAACGCTTCTATCCTGTCTGGCCTAAAATCAGCAGCAATGCCTTTATTCTGACCCAGAAAGAGGTGGACGCGGAGCTGGAGAAACCTGAAAACCAGGACGTGACGGTTGGACGCGTGAAGAAGGCGAAGCGCTACGCAACGCCGCTGTTGCTTTGCGTGGCGGTCGTGGAACTCTCTGATGTGATGTTCGCGTTTGACTCCGTGCCGGCCATTATTGCCGTCAGCCGTGAGCCGCTTATTATTTACAGCGCAATGATGTTCGCCATCCTCGGCTTGCGTACGCTCTACTTCGTGCTGGAAGCGCTGAAGCAGTATCTGGTGCATCTGGAGAAAGCGGTGGTGCTGCTGCTGTTCTTCGTGGCGTTCAAGCTCGGATTAAATGCCACCGATCACTTCTGGCACCACGGTTACAGCATTGGTGCCACGGCAAGCCTGTTTGTGGTGCTTGGCGTGCTGGCGCTGGGGATTATCACCAGCGTGATGTTCCCGGGTAAGAAAGAAGCCCATTAAAAGCAAAACGGCAACCTTTGGTTGCCGTTTTCGGGTAGACAGTGTCTAACACTTAATCGGTGAATGTCGACGCTTGCGCGGTGGATGGAAGTGCCGCCAGTGTGCATCCTGCGCCGCCGCCAGCAGTTCATGGTCGCCGCGGGTATCGCCCCACGCGCGCAGGTGGTAGCTATTCAGATCGCCATACACTTTTTCCAGCCTCGCCACCTTCTGGGCACAGCGGCAGTTGTTGCCGGTGATGCGCCCGGTCAGCTTGCCGTCTTTCACTTCCAGCTGCGTGCCAATCAGCTTAATCCCCAGCTTGTCAGCCCACGGCTGGAGCACCAGCGCCGGAGAGGCGGAGCAGATGGTCACTTCCGCACCGGAATTCACCTCTGCGGCGACGGCCAGTACGCCGGCAGGGCGCATCAGCTTGTCCCAGTATTTTTCGCAAAACGCTTCCGCCTGCTGGCGTAGCCAGTGTTCATCCACGCCCGTCAGGAACGTTTTAATCAGCACTTCCTTCAGCTCATCGCGCGTCAGCTTACGACGCACGCAGTGCAGCGTGGGTAAGGCCATACGCACCAGGCGGCCCGCGAAGTAACGTTTACCAAAGGCAAAACGCAGGAAAGGGATAAAGCTGTCGTGGTGCGTCAGTGTTCCATCAAAGTCGAAGACGGAGAGCACGTTGGATTTGGCCACGGCCTCGTCGGCAATCATATTGGTCATAAATACGTCTTAGCTAAAATACACATTCTGTTGATTAGTTTACCTGCTTTACCCTGTCTGTCCTTCTGTCTTGAGCATTTTTTTCGCGATCTTGCGATCGGAAAGTAAGTCCATTTTTGGTCTCAATAATAATTGGTTGAAAAGCGAGCTGTCTATATTATCGCCACATTGCGCGCTATTTCGGGGGAACGTTGGCCCCCACCGATAAGGAAAATATTCACTCACTGAATCTATTTTGATATGACGTTTAGATCGCTTATTTCAATCCTCTCGTTAAGTCTGGCTTCGTTTTCGGCATTGAGTTTTCAACTGCCGGCGTCGATGCTGTCAATGAACCGCGAGCTTGCCCTTTCTCCGGCAAAATCCGCGCTGCTGCACCAGGAAACAGGACCACTGCGTACCCGGATCCTTGATCAATACCAGAAGTGGAAAGGCACCCACTATCAGTGGGGCGGGACCACACATCGGGGCGTGGACTGCTCCGCGCTGATGCAGCATCTGTTCAGCGATGCGGCGAACCTTAATCTGCCGCGCACGACGGGCGAACAGATCCATCGCGGCGTGAAGGTGGCGCAATACCGTCTGAAGGCGGGGGATTTGGTCTTCTTTCAGACCGGTCCAGACCGAAGGCACGTGGGCGTGTACATCGGCAATAGCCAGTTTATTCATGCCTCACGCAGCCAGGGCGTAACCGTTTCAACCCTGACTGATGACTACTGGCAGGCGCACTATATTACTGCCCGACGGGTCACAGACCGTTCTGTCTGAGGGATCAGATGATGTCATCCACCACGCCACCATCGACGCGCAGTGCCGCGCCCGAGGTGGCGGAGGCCTGGGGCGAGCAGACATACACCACCATATTGGCGACTTCTTCCACCGTCGCGGCACGCTGGATAACCGAGCTCGGGCGGTGAGTCATCACAAACTCTTTCGCCAGTTCCTCCAGCGATTTGCCGGTTCTCTCGATCTCGTCTTTCATCATGTCGGCAAAACCGTCTGAAAGGGTGGGGCCGGGCAATACGCTGTTCACCGTGACACCGCTTCCCGCCACGAACTTCGCCAGCCCGCGAGCGAGCGACAGCTGCGCCGTTTTGGTCACGCCATAGTGGATCATGTCCGCCGGAATATTGCAGGCCGACTCGGACGAAATAAACACCACGCGTCCCCAGCCTTTCTGCACCATACCCGGCAGCAGCGCACGGGAGATACGCACGCCGGACATCACGTTTGTCTGCCAGTAACGCTCCCAGGTGTCATCGTCGGTGCCATAAAAATCCTGCTGGCCGTAAATGCCGGCATTGTTGACCAGGATGTCGACGTGGGTCGCCACGTTCAGCAGCGATTCCACCCCTTCAGCCGTGCTGAGGTCGGCAATCGCGGCGCGTACCTGCACCCCAGGCACAACCTGTTGTAGCTGCTGGATACCTTTATTCACCGACTCCGTGCTACGGCCATTGATGATCACTTCCGCACCGCTTTCAGCCAGCCCTCGGGCTATGGCGAACCCGATCCCGCCGGTAGAGGCGGTCACCAGCGCGACTTTCCCCGTAAAATCGATCTTCATCATCTGCTCCTTATCGTGTTTAACGTTCGGACCTTAAAGCGTAGCAGGTGAGGATGGCGGCTCCTGGCTAAAAAGGCGCAGCAGGGTCTCAACCTGTTCATCCAGCGGGCCGAGGGAGCGTTTCACAATCAGATGCAGCGGCGTAGCCCGGCGTGCGCCATGGCTAAGCGGCAGGCGTTTAAGCACCCCCAGATCAAGCTGGGTCTGAATACGCTCCTCTGGCAGCCAGCCATAGCCGACCTGAGACATCACCGCCTCTATGGCTGCATCAATGGTGGAAAAGGTCCACGACTCACCGGCCGCACGCGCGGCGGTCTGGCTGTCGGCTATCTGAATGAGCGGCCACGGGCGCAGCATATCGTCGTTAAGCGGCGCGTCGAGGCTAAAGAGGGGATGTTGATGATGCGCCACGGCAACAAAGTCGATATTCATCAGCCATTCGCCAAGACCGGTTATGTCCTGGCGGCGGGTTAACACCATCACGTCGGCTTCATCATTAATGACATCGGTGCGGCTATTTTCCAGCACTTCGGTGAGGCGGACCTGCGTTTGCGGATACAGCTGCTGGAACTGACGCAAAATAGCGAACAGGCGTCGGCGCGGGAAAATGCTGTCCACCACCAGATCTAACCGCGTGCGCATTCCATTACGCAGGCTTGCCGCACGGGTCTCAACATAGGCGAAGGCTTTCAGCAACGGTTTAACCTGGTTGAGCAGGAGTTCGCCGGCCGGGGTTAAGACAGCCCGCCGTCCCTCGGGCACCAGCAGCGCCACGCCCAGCCGCTCCTGCAGCAGCGACAGGTTATAGCTGACCGAGGACTGGCTGCGGTTGGTCTCTTCCGCTGCTTTGGCAAAGCTGCCTGCCTCGACCACTCTTTCCAGTAATGACCATTGTTCAAGCGTCGTCTTATGCATGATTAATCTAAAATTTGGATGAATTTGATTCAAACATAGCGTTATTCATTCATTTTTTGAAGGGGTACGATCGTCTCATCAAAACAAAGGAGACACATTATGAACACCTTCGACAAACATGACTTAAGCGGCTTCGTCGGCAAACACCTTGTATATACCTATGATAATGGCTGGAACTACGAGATTTATGTCAAAAACGAAACCACCCTTGATTACCGTATTCACAGCGGGATTGTGGCGAACCGTTGGGTGAAAGATCAGCAGGCTTATATTGTTCGCGTAGGGGAGAGCATCTATAAAATTTCCTGGACAGAACCAACCGGTACCGACGTGAGCCTGATAGCAAACCTGGGTGACAAACTGTTCCACGGCACCATCTTCTTCCCACGGTGGGTGATCAACAATCCAGAAAAAACTGTCTGCTTCCAGAACGATCATATTCCATTGATGAATGCGTATCGTGATGCGGGCCCGGCATACCCCACTGAAGTCATTGATGAATTTGCGACGATCACCTTTGTTCGCGACTGTGGCGCGAATAATGAAAGCGTTATTGCCTGTGCGGCGAGCGAGTTACCAAAAAACTTTCCTGATAATTTAAAATAAGCGCGACAATTAACTAAAAAGAAAAGTTCCCGGCTATTTCTTCTTTTAAAAGAAATAGCCGGGATTTTTTTTGTTTGTTGATGTTATGTTTAAAAAATTGCAGGAAAAGGTCGAGTTTGATCACACAATAAATAATTCATAATAATTTAACTCTTTGTATTTTAAGTGGTTAATGGGTGGGTAAAGTGAATGGAATGTCTTTCTTAATTTTTCCCTAAGAAATGTTAGCTACCTTGATATAAGTTTATGGTTCGTTGAAATAAACGAGCCGGCATTTGGTTAATATCAAAAGCGTGCCATTCTTATTTCAAGGAAATTAATGATGAGTGATTTTTTGCCTTTTTCCCGGCCGTCCATGGGTAGCGAGGAATTAGCGGCGTTGCAGGAGGTATTAACCTCCGGCTGGATCACCACAGGACCGAAAAATCAGGCGCTTGAAGAGGCATTCTGTCAGCTAACCGGGAATCAACATGCGATTGCCGTCAGCTCAGCGACCGCGGGAATGCATGTCACGCTGATGGCGCTGGGTATTGGTCCAGGCGATGAAGTGATCACCCCCTCTCTGACCTGGGTATCCACACTGAATATGATTGTGCTGCTGGGCGCAACCCCGGTGATGATTGATGTTGACCGGGATACGTTGATGGTCACGCCGGATGCGATCGACGCCGCCATTACGCCGCGCACAAAAGCGATTGTTCCGGTTCATTATGCCGGCGCGCCGTGTGACATCGACGCCATTCGCGCCATCGGGGAGCGTCACGGTATCGCGGTCATTGAAGATGCGGCGCATGCAGCCGGCACGTACTACCACTCGCGTCACGTGGGCTGGCAGGGCACCGCGATTTTCTCATTCCACGCCATTAAAAACATGACCTGCGCCGAAGGCGGGTTAGTGGTCACGGACGATGCGCAACTGGCGCAGCGGATCCGTAGCCTGAAATTCCACGGCCTGGGTGTGGATGCCTACGACCGCCAGACGCTTGGTCGTGCGCCGCAGGCAGAAGTTATCACGCCCGGCTTCAAATACAACCTGGCGGATATCAACGCCGCGCTGGCGCTGGTGCAGTTGGGCAAACTGAAAGAGGCCAACGCACGGCGTCATGACATTGCTGAACGCTATCTGCGCGAGCTTGCCGATACGCCGTTCCAGCCGCTGCGTATTCCTTCATGGCCGCACGTCCACGCCTGGCACCTGTTCATCATTCGCGTGGATGAAGCCCGCTGCGGGATTTCTCGTGACAACCTGATGGCAGCCCTGAAGGAAAAAGGCATTGGCACCGGCCTGCATTTCCGCGCGGCGCACACGCAAAAATACTACCGCGAGCGTTTTCCTGATGTATCGCTCCCGAATTCTGAATGGAATAGCGCGCGTATTTGTTCTCTCCCCCTTTTCCCGGACATGACTCATGACGACACAACCCGCGTCATTACCGCGCTCCATCAGCTTGCAGGAAATTGATATGTTCAGCGCACCGCCTGTACAAAAAGTTTCTGTGGTTATCCCCGTTTACAACGAACAGGAGAGCCTGCCCGAACTGATCAGCCGCACGACGGCCGCCTGCGACACGCTCGGCAAAGCCTATGAAATACTGCTGGTGGATGATGGCAGTAGCGATAATTCCGCGCTGATGCTGACCGAAGCCGCGCAGGTCGAGGGCAGCCATATTGTTGCCGTGCTGCTTAACCGTAACTACGGCCAGCACTCCGCCATTATGGCCGGGTTCAGCCACGTGACGGGCGATCTGATTATTACGCTTGATGCCGATCTGCAAAACCCGCCGGAAGAGATCCCGCGTCTGGTTGCAAAGGCCGATGAAGGGTACGACGTGGTCGGCACGGTGCGGCAAAACCGTCAGGACAGCCTGTTCCGTAAGCTGGCTTCCCGCACAATCAACCGTCTGATCCAGCGGACCACCGGCAAAGCGATGGGCGATTATGGCTGCATGCTGCGCGCCTACCGCCGCCATATTGTCGACGCCATGCTGCACTGCCATGAACGCAGCACGTTTATTCCCATTCTCGCGAACACTTTTGCCCGTAAGGCGACGGAAATCCCGGTACTGCACGCCGAGCGCGAGCACGGCGAGTCGAAGTACAGCTTTATGCGTCTCATCAACCTGATGTACGACCTTATCACCTGCCTGACCACTACGCCGCTGCGCCTGTTGAGCGTTTTCGGCAGCATCATTGCCGTGTTCGGCTTCGCGCTCTCCGTGCTGCTGGTGTTACTCCGCCTGATCTACGGTCCCCAGTGGGCGGCGGAAGGGGTCTTCATGCTCTTTGCCGTGCTGTTTATGTTCATCGGCGCCCAGTTTGTCGGGATGGGCCTGCTCGGGGAATACATTGGCCGTATTTATAACGATGTTCGCGCCCGTCCGCGCTACTTTATTCAACGTGTTGTCCGCCAGGAACACAAAGCATCTCAAGAGGAAATTCACCCATGAAAGCTGTTGTCTTTGCCTATCACGATATGGGGTGTGCGGGCACGCTGGCCCTGCTGGAAGCGGGCTATGAAATCGCTGCAATCTTCACGCATCCGGACGCGGCCGGAGAGAATAACTTCTTTGGCTCGGTGGCGCGTATCGCCGCAGAGCGCGGTATTCCGGTTTACGCCCCGGACGATGTCAACCATCCGCTGTGGGTGGATCGCATCCGGGCGCTCGCGCCTGATGCCATCTTCTCGTTCTATTATCGCAACCTGATTTGCGATGAGATTTTAAGTCTGGCCGCAAAAGGGGCATTTAATCTTCACGGCTCTTTGCTGCCCGCCTATCGTGGCCGCGCACCGCTGAACTGGGTGCTGGTGAACGGCGAAACGGAAACCGGCGTCACTCTGCACCGTATGGTGCACCGCGCAGATGCCGGTGCCATCATCGCGCAGCAGCGCGTGGCTATCGACGCGGATGAAACTGCGCTGCAGCTTCATCAGAAGCTCTGCACCGTAGCGCAAAGCCTGTTACGTGATGTGTTGCCAGCGATCCTTAACGGCACCTTCAGCGAGACCGCGCAGGATGAGAGCAAGGCGAGCTGTTTTGGCCGTCGCCGGCCAGAAGATGGCCGTCTGGACTGGAACAAGCCGGCTCGTCAGTTGCACAACCTGGTGCGTGCCGTTACCGACCCCTGGCCGGGGGCGTACAGCTTTGCAGGCGTAAGTAAATTTATCGTCTGGAAATCCCGCGTACGCGACGACATTCCTGCCGCCAAACCGGGCACCGTTGTCTCGGCTTCCCCGCTGATTGTCAGCTGCGGCGAGCAGGCGCTGGAGATCGTTACCGGGCAAACCGATAACGGCGTTTATGTTCAGGGCGCGCAGCTGGCTCAGTCTCTGGGGCTGGTCACTGGCGCACTGATCACCAGCGCACCGGTTGTGGCCATCAAACGCCGCACCCGCGTGCTGATCCTTGGCGTCAATGGCTTTATCGGCAACCACCTGACCGAGCGTCTGCTGAAAGACGATAACTACGAAATTTATGGTCTGGATATCGGTGCCGATGCCATCAGTCGTTTCCTCGACAATCCGCGTTTCCACTTTGTGGAAGGGGATATCAGCATTCACTCCGAGTGGATTGAATATCACATTAAAAAATGTGACGTGGTGCTGCCGCTGGTGGCGATTGCCACGCCGATTGAGTACACCCGTAACCCGCTGCGCGTGTTCGAGCTGGACTTCGAAGAGAACCTGAAGATCATCCGCGACTGTGTGAAATACGACAAGCGCATCATCTTCCCGTCCACTTCTGAAGTGTACGGCATGTGTACTGACAAAAACTTCGACGAAGATACCTCTAACCTGGTCGTCGGTCCGATCAACAAACAGCGCTGGATTTATTCCGTCTCCAAGCAGCTGCTCGACCGCGTGATCTGGGCCTACGGTGAGAAAGCGGGTCTGCGCTTTACGCTGTTCCGTCCGTTTAACTGGATGGGGCCACGTCTGGATAACCTTAACGCGGCGCGTATCGGCAGCTCACGTGCCATCACCCAACTGATCCTGAACCTGGTGGAAGGCTCGCCCATCAAGCTTATCGAAGGCGGTAAACAAAAACGCTGCTTTACGGATATCAGCGACGGTATCGAGGCGCTGTTCCGCATCATCGAAAACAAAGAGGGTCGCTGCAACGGAGAGATCATCAACATCGGTAACCCGGATAACGAAGCGAGCATTCGCGAGCTGGCTGAGATGCTGCTGGCAAGCTTTGAACGTCATCCGCTGCGCGATCGCTTCCCGCCGTTTGCCGGTTTCCGTGAAGTGGAAAGCAGCAGCTACTACGGTAAAGGTTATCAGGACGTTGAGCACCGTAAACCGAGCATTCGTAATGCGAAACGCTGCCTGAACTGGACACCGACGGTGAAGATGGATCAGACCATTGATGAAACGCTCGATTTCTTCCTGCGCACCGTGGAGCTGTCGGAAAAGGTCTCATGAGAAAAGTCGGTTTACGCATTGATGTCGACACCTTCAGGGGGACGCGTGACGGCGTACCCAAACTGCTGGAACTGCTGAGCAAGCACAACGTGCGCTCATCCATTTTCTTCAGCGTGGGGCCTGACAATATGGGACGTCATTTATGGCGTCTGGTTAAACCGGCATTTCTGTTCAAAATGCTGCGCTCACGCGCAGCCTCTCTCTACGGCTGGGATATTTTGCTGGCCGGAACCGCATGGCCCGGCAGGCGCATTGGCGCGGGTAATGAAGCCGTTATCCGCGACGCGGCGCAGCACCATGAGGTTGGACTGCATGCCTGGGATCACCATGCCTGGCAGGCCTGGGCTGGCGTCTGGGATATTCCACGCCTGTCGCGTGAAGTTGAGCGCGGCATGCTGGAGCTGGAGGCCATCACCGGTCAGACGATTCGCTGCTCCGCCGTGGCGGGATGGCGTGCCGACCAACGCGTAGTGAAAGCCAAAGAACCCTTCGCGTTTCGCTACAACAGCGATTGCCGCGGCACCGGGCCTTTTTTGCCGCTCATCGGGGAGAATCGCCTGGGGACGGTGCAAATCCCGGTCACGCTTCCCACCTGGGATGAAGTGGTTGGGCGCGAGGTCAGTGCCGGAGGGTTCAATCGCTATATTCTGGACTGCATTCATCGCGACACTGGTACGCCCGTCTATACCATCCACGCGGAAGTGGAAGGGATTGCGTATCAGCATGATTTCGATGCACTGTTGACGATGGCCGCTCAGGAGGGCATTCAGTTTTGTCCATTGAGCGAATTGCTGCCAGAGGATCTTAGCGTCCTGCCCGTGGGCAAAATTGTGCGTAATGAACTGGCTGGCCGGGAAGGCTGGCTTGGTTATCAACAAACCGTGAGTCCGGTATCATGAAAGCAGCCCGTTATGGCTTAGCGCTTCTCGCACTGTTTATCGTTTACTACCTCATTCCGATCGATATCCGCCTGCTGTGGCAGCCTGATGAAACGCGCTATGCGGAAATCAGCCGCGAAATGCTGGCGTCTGGAGACTGGATTGTCCCGCATTTTCTGGGGCTGCGTTACTTTGAAAAGCCGATTGCGGGCTACTGGATCAACAGTATCGGGCAACTGCTGTTTGGGCATACTAACTTTGCCGTGCGCGCCGGCGCCATATTCTCAACCGGGTTGACGGCTCTGCTGGTGATCTGGATGGCGTGGCGCCTGTGGCGGGATAAGCGCGTTGCCATTTTCTCCGGCCTTATCTTCCTGACCCTGTTCCTGGTGTATGGCATTGGTACGTACGCCGTGCTGGATCCCATCATTACCCTGTGGCTGGTGGCCGCTATGTGCAGCTTCTGGCTGGCCTCGCAGGCTGAAACCGTGGCCGGAAAAGCGGGTGGCTACGTGCTGCTCGGGCTTGCCTGCGGCATGGGGGTGATGACCAAAGGATTCCTGGCGCTGGCGGTGCCGGTGATAGGCGTGCTGCCGTGGGTGATTGCGCAGAAGCGCTGGAAAGAGGTGCTGATCTTTGGCTGGCTGGCCATCGTGAGCTGTGTGCTGATCGTCCTGCCCTGGGCGCTGGCCATTGCGCATCGAGAGCCTGATTTCTGGCGCTACTTCTTCTGGGTTGAGCATATTCAGCGCTTTGCCCAGAGCGATGCCCAGCACAAAGCGCCGTTCTGGTACTACCTGCCGTTCCTGCTGGCCGGCAGTCTGCCGTGGCTGGCGCTGTTGCCCGGCGCGTTTCGGCTGGGCTGGCGCGAAAGAGACAACACGGGCGGTGGCTTTTATCTGCTTGGATGGGTCGTGATGCCGCTGCTGTTCTTCAGCATTGCCAAAGGCAAACTGCCAACCTACATCCTGCCGTGTTTTGCACCGCTGGCTATCCTGATGGCTCGCTATGCCTGCATCGCGGCGGACAAAGGGGCCAGAGCGTTACGCATTAACGGCGGGATTAACCTGGCGTTTGGTGTGATTGGCGTGGTGGCGGCGCTGGTGGTCTCGCCGTGGGGGATTGCTAAGCATCCGGTCTGGACATCCGTTGAGCTGTATAAAGTCTTCTGCGCAGTGCTGGCGTTTCTCGTCTGGGCGGCTGTCGGCTGGTTTACCGTGCGGCAAAGCGCGCAGCGCTGGTGGCTGGCGGCGTTGTGTCCTGCTGGCGTGGCGCTGCTGATTGGGTTTGCCATTCCTAACCTGGTGGTGGATTCCAAACAGCCGCAGTCGCTGGTGGATACCATCCGTGACCCGCTTCAGAGCAGCCGGTTTGTGCTGGCGAACAATGTTGGTGTGGCCTCCGGGCTGGCGTGGGAGCTTAAGCGTAATGACATCATTCTGTTTGGTCAGAGCGGCGAGCTGAGCTACGGGCTAGCGTACCCGGATGTGAAAGACCGGTTTGTCGAGAAAGATAATTTTGCGCAGTGGCTGGCAACGCATCGCCAGCAGGGGGGCGTGTCACTGGTGATCCTGCTGTCAAAACACGACGATATTAAGCGGGCTCATCTGCCAGAACCGGACAGTCTGTATATTCAGGGCCGTCTGGCCTGGCTGCAGTATTTACCGCAATGACGACCTGGCTCTGGTTGATACTGGCAAGCCTGCTGACCTGCGCAGGGCAGCTGTGTCAGAAGCAGGCCACCCGTCCGGCGAAAGCCGGGCGGCGTGGCGCGTATATTATGCTGTGGCTGGGCCTGGCATTGCTGGCACTGGGCAGCGGCATGCTGGTCTGGCTGGTGGTCCTGCAGCGCCTGCCTGTCGGCGTTGCCTACCCTATGCTGAGCCTCAATTTTGTCTGGGTGACCCTGGCGGCGAAAGCATTCTGGCATGAAAAAGTCGCGTTGCATCACTGGCTGGGTGTCGGGTTCATCATCATCGGCATTGTTATCCTCGGAGGAAGCCTGTGAGAGGAACGTTCTGGGCGTTATGCAGCGTAATGCTGGTCAGCGCGGCGCAGCTGCTGCTGCGCTATGCCATGCAGGCTCTGCCGCCAGTCAGCGAGCTTTATGCGTTTGTCTCCGCGCTCTGGCACTTATCATCCGGTACTGGCGCGCTGCTGCTGGGACTTATGGGGTATGTGGCCTCGATGGGCTGCTGGTATCTGGCGTTGCATCGCATGGCGCTCAGCAAAGCGTATGCCTTGCTGAGCCTCAGTTACATTCTGGTGTGGGCCGCGGCTATTTTGTTGCCCGGCTGGAACGAACACTTTTCCTGGCACGGGCTGGCGGGGGTCGGGATGATTATTCTCGGCGTGCTGGTGATTTTTATGCCACGGACATCCCGTGGTGAGCAATCGTCCCGGCGGTAAGGGTATAAGGCGTTGAGGTGCAGACGGCAAGACTGAGCGAGCCGAACTGGAGCTGGCTTACCGAATGCGTCTGCGACGTGCTGTCGATGCTGACAATCTGCCAGGCGCTGCCGCCTCGCTGCTTCACGATGGCCTCTTTACGCGTCCAGATCCCCCAGAAAGCAGAAAGCTTTGTCTCCGGGTCTTCGCGCTCCAGCTCCGCATGTTCCGCCACGCTGAAGACGGCGTTAGCCAGCGCCTGCCAGTTTTCACGTGGGCGGATAACTTCGATATCACACCCCACTTCGCCTTCGTCGCTCAGCAGCAGCGCGATATTATCGCCGCTGTGACTCAGGTTAAACCAGAAGGGCTGCGCATCCACGAAGGTCGGCTTCCCTTGCTCACCATAGACGATCTCGGGTAACGGAGAAGGAGAAAGCGTTTTGGCGAGCAGGGTTCTCCCCGCCAGCCAGGATGCATTTCGTGCACCCGCAGGTGCCATATGTGCAAGCGTCGACGCCAGCGGGTCTGCGCTCAGGGTGGAGATCTTTCCCAGTATAAACTGGTACATAGTTACGCCCAGCGTTTGATGATTATCGACGTGTTGATGCCGCCAAATGCGAAGTTATTGCTTTGCAGATACTCGCAGTCAATCTGACGGGCTTCACCCATAATATAATCTAAAGCACCACATTGCTCATCCGGTTGTCTTAAATTGAGCGTCGGGGCAAACCAGCCCTCACGCATCATCTGCAGACTCATCCAGGCTTCCAGCGCCCCACAGGCGCCTAACGTGTGGCCAAAATAGCTCTTCAGCGACGAAATTGGCACGTTGTCGCCAAAGATAGCGGCGGTGGCCTGGCTTTCAGCAATATCACCGCGATCGGTGGCGGTACCGTGCGCGGAGATGTACCCCATGTCCCGCGCGCTTAACCCTGCTAACGCCAGCGACTGCTCCATACAAATTTGCATGGTTTCACGTTGTGGCTGGGTGATATGGGCTGCATCACAGTTGGTGGCGAAGCCAACGATCTCGCCATAGATAGTTGCACCGCGTGCTCTGGCATGCTCAAGCTCTTCCAGAATCAGGGTGCCTGCGCCTTCCCCAATGACCAGACCATCACGCTGCGTATCAAATGGCGAAGGGGTGGTTTTCGGCGCATCGTTGCGCTGGCTGGTCGCGAATAAGGTGTCAAACACCGCCGCCTCTGACGGACAAAGCTCCTCTGCTCCGCCTGCGACCATCACGGTCTGATAACCGTGACGAATGGCTTCCCAGGCGTAGCCAATGGCCTGACTGCCCGACGTACAGGCACTCGACGTCGGGATAACGCGACCCCGAAGGCCAAAGAACAGGCCGGTATTCACCGCGGTCGTGTGCGGCATCATCTGCACATAGGTCGTACCGGTGATGTTGTGGGTGTGTTTTTCGGTGAGCATGGTGGCGAATTCGCTGACTGGCCCGGTACTGCCTGTGGAGGAGCCATAGGCGATACCGGTTTGGCCATTCGTGAGCACCGCCTCGCCAATCAGCCCCGCCTGCTCCAGCGCCAGCTCGGTGGCGCGGGTCGACATCAACGACACGCGGCCCATGGCGCGAATACGCTTGCGGGTATAGTGTTCCGGCAGGGTGAAATCATCAATCGGCGCGCCCAGCAGGGTGTGCAGGCCATCGTAAACCTGCCACTCCGGCATTTTGCGTACCGCGTTGTCATACGCCAGCAGCCTGCGGGAAACGGATTGCCAGTCCTCACCGAAGGCGGTAACGCCGCCCATACCGGTAATCACCACGCGACGCGTCATAGCATTCCTCCGTTAATGGAAATGACCTGGCGGGTAACGTAGCCTGCAATATCTGACATCAGATAGCTGGCAAGTCCTGCAACCTCTTCGGCCTGGCCCATCCGTTTCATGGGAATGATGGACATTGCCTCTTTCAGCGCAGCCTCTTCCATTTCAATCATGCCGGTATCAATCAGCCCCGGCGCAATGCAGTTCACGGTGATTTTGCGTTTTGCCAGCTCAATTGCCAGTGCTTTGGTCGCGCCAATAATGCCCGCTTTTGCCGCGCTGTAGTTCACCTGACCGCGGTTGCCCATCATGCCTGACACGGAGGATAAGGTGATAATGCGCCCCCCTTTTCGGGTGGCGATCATCGGCATAATGCAGGGTTGAATAACGTTATAAAAACTGTCGAGGTTGGTATGAATGACGCTGTCCCAGTCGTCTTCGCTGAGGGCCGGAAACGCACCGTCGCGGGTGATACCGGCATTACTGACCACGCCATACCATGCGCCGTGGGCCTCGATATTCTGCTCCAGCACGTCACGGCACTGTTCGCGGTTACCTGCATCGAAAGAGAGCAGGCGACCCTGACCGCCCGCCTGTGTGATGGTATCCAGCGTCGCCTGCGCGCCTGCGGCGTCACGGTGGTAATGTACGCCTACGGTAAACCCGTCAGCGGCAAGCTGGCAGGCGATGGCACGACCAATGCCTTTGCTGGCCCCGGTGACCAGTACGGAACGACTCATGCGTGAGATCCCTGATTAAAAAGCGATGTTAATTCTTCTGCGCTCGGCTGGAAGGTATTGACCCGGCCCGTGGCCAGCGTCTCCTCACCTGAGGAGATCGTACATTCAAAACTGCCGAAGCGTTCATCCTGCATCAGCAGTCTGACGGTGATGTCCAGCGTCGCGTCTTTTGCGAAATGTCCACTGGCGCAGACCAACTCGCGCGCACCCAGCACCATGCCCAGCGCAATATGATCTTGCCCTTTCTGCTGGCGATGCCAGCCTGACCAGACGCCAACGGTCTGCGCCATCAGTTCGAGCGCGTACCAGCCAGGCAAATCGCCCTCGGCATTCAAAAAGGGCGCCAGTACGCTTTGGCCGTTGACCGCGACACGGCATACGGCGGAATCGTCGGTGACGCGTTCAACGGATCCCAGCAGCATCATTGGCGCATCGTGCGGCAGATAGTCGACGGGTGATAAGTAGCTCATGACACTCTCCCCAGCAGGATGCTGGCGTTGTTGCCACCAAACGCGAACGAGTTAGATAAAATGACCGGTTTTTTCAGCGCGGTGCTCTGGTGCAGCACGCCGCACGGCGACAGCGTCTCGTCCGGCGCGTAGCGGGCGAAATCCTGTGGGGGTAACGGCAGGTCACGCGTCAGAATAAGCCAACTCAACGCCGCTTCGGTGATACCGGCAGCGCCCAGCGTATGGCCGGTAAGGTGTTTGGTAGAACTGCAGGGCACGTTTTCTCCAAAGAGGTCGTGTACCACGTGTGATTCAATCTGGTCATTGAGCGGTGTGGCGGTGCCGTGCAGGTTGATATAGCCAATATCCTCCGGCTGCAGACCCGCGTCATTGAGCGCCTGGGTAATGGCGCGAATGGCGCCTTCACCCTGTGGATGCGGCGCCGAAATATGGTAAGCATCGCTGGACTCGCCTGTTCCCAGCAGCGCGACCCCGGCGGGTTCACGGCTCAACACCATCAGCGCAGCGGCTTCACCAATGGTGATACCCCGACGGTCGCGGCCAAACGGCTCGCAGAGCGTTGGAGAAAGCGATTCCAGACTGTGAAAGCCATTGACGGGCATCCGGCTCAGGGTATCTGCGCCGCCCACAATGGCAATATCCACCAGCCCGGCATCAATCAGACGCCGGCCGCTGATAATTGCCCGTGCGCTGGAGGAGCAGGCGGTCGAGAGGGTATATGCCGGGCCCTCGAGCTGTAACCAGTTAGCAAGAAAGCGGGACGGATCGCCCAGCTCCTGTTGCGGATACTGCCACCGGGTGCTGGCTTCGCCGTTGAGCGTTAATCGTACGTGCTCATCCCCTTCATCGAGGCCGGAGGTGCTGGTACCCAAAACCACGGCCACGCGGTCGCGGCCGACCCGGACAATCGCGTCGTCAACGGTGGATTGAATCTGTGCCAGCGCGGCCAGCAGCAGCTGGTTATTGCGGGTGCGGTGCGCGGACAGGGTATCCGGAATGGACGGCAATTCGCCTTCCACGCCGCCCAGCACGGCGTCGGGCGCATCCTGCAACCAGCCGGACCGACAATGCATGCCAGGGGCTACGCCTGCCGTCAGGTTAGCGGCAATCTCATCCAGCGAGTTACCCAGCGCGTTGACCATGCCAACAGCAGAAATGTAAATCATCTCAGTCACCCAGATATTGAATGGTGATGTGGTAGTTAAAGACGTGTTGCTCGATGCTGATTGGCACGCGCTTGCCTTTGCGTTGCAGGTAGACAATGTCAGTCACCAGCTTGCCGCTGGCATTGCGTAGCTCGCGTCGATCGCCCTTTTCTTTAAGCGTCCAGCCCTTTGGCAGTTGTGGCTGCCAGGCACTGAGTGGCCAGTGGCTGAGCATCACATCGGCCAGTACCTGGCTGGCGGGAGGCAGCTGCGGGACAACGATCGACTGTTCGGTGTGGATCCCGGTGTCGTCGTAAGTCGCCAGGAACAGACGGATACCGACGGAAGAGAGCCCGGCAAGCGTCACTTTGTGATCATCCGCGTTGAGCATGACCAGCAGGGACTGCGTTTGTCCGTTGAAGGTTCCAGTCAGCAGCTGCTGCGAACTGACCGCCGGGGTAATACCGGGCGGCGGCAGCGTCACTCGGGTTCCTGGCTGAAGCCAGGCCTGCGGACGTGTCCCTTCAGTATCGGTCGAATGGCTACAGCCTGCCAGCAGCAGCGTCGCGACCAGCGCGGCTGCGCGGTAAAAAGCATTCATTTTCGTTTTCTCTCTTTCTTAACAGGCATCGCCAGCGGCGCCAGCAGGAAGGCGGTAAAAATGCCGCTCACCAGCACAATACCGAAGCTGCTGATGGCCTGCGTGGCGCTGAACACGAGCATGCCTAACGTCAGCAGCGTGGTCATCATCGCCAGCGTGATGGCCAGCATCGACGTCAGCGGCGTACCGCGCGGGTTGCCGAAAAACAGCGTGTAGTTAATGCCAATGCCGAGCACCAGGACCAGCGCCAGCAGTGAAAACAGATTTACCGGATGCCCCGTGACGGCCAGCGCGGCCAGCCCGCAGCTGAGCGACAGCACGGACGGGACCAGACTGATAAGCCCTTTTCGCCAGCCGAGGCGTACCATCGCCCCGCAGGCAATCACCGCCAGCGCGACAAACAAGAGTCCCGTTAACAGCGTGCGGTAGAGCGCAAACAGGCTGTCAAAACTGGCCTTGCGATCGACCCAGACGACGCCCGCATGACGGGCGGCTACTTCGCTGAGTGCGGTGCTGTTGCGGGCGTTGTCCACCGGCACTAACACACCGCTTTCGCCGTCAGGCAGGGTCAGCCACAGCAGACGCCAGCCTTCGCTGGCCGGGCTGGCGAGCCACGCCTCCACGCTCACGGGCATGGCGTTCAGATTCGGTGTGACGGTGCTCAGCCCCGCGTTTCGCAGCGCGTTCGTTATGGCCGGCGCGGCCTGCTGCAACAGCAGCAGATCGCTTTTCTGGCGCGCCAGCGAATTTAAGGGCAGGGTACGCCAGCGGGTAATATCCCCTGCTTTTTGGGCCTGGGCTAACGCCGGGGTAAAGGCTTCCAGCCGTTCCAGCGTTTGCTGCGGCGATGCGCCATACACCACAAACCATTTCTGATCGACACCTTGCCCGGTCAGGGCGGTAATGGTTTTCTCCTGCGCCAGAATGTCTTTGGGCAGCGCCTGTAGCTGGGCGATATCGTCGTTGACCTTCAGGGTGGCAAGCCCGGCAGCCGAGACCAGCGCCAGTACCACAGGCAGGCCCACAGAGAGTTTTTTATTGCGTCGCCAGGCGGCCAGCCAGCGCAACATCAGGACCATAAACGGAACCGGACGCACCGGCAAACCACGGCACAGCCAGGGATGCCAGAAAATCACCGTCAGGCAGGAGGCGCTCAGCCCCACCGCGGCAAACACCGCCATCTGGCGGATCCCGGGGAAGGGGGCCAGCATCATAATCAGGTAGGCGGCAACGGTCGTCAGCAGCGCCAGCAGCAGCGCATTACGCACTTTGGCCAGGCTTTGCCACGGGGAATGTTCTGCGCCGTGCACCATGCGTTCGGTGAGGTAATAGAGCGTGTAATCCGCTGAAATTCCGATGATGCTCATGCTCATCACCAGCGTCATCAGATGCAGTTCGCCAAACAGCAGCAGCGTCACCACCGTGCCCGCCAGCGCACCTGTGGCAATGGAAATCAGACACAGCAGCAGGGGTTTCAGGGAACGAAACACTGCCAGGATGAGCAGGATAACCCCAAGGATCGTGACGATGCCCAGCGTGGAGATGTCCCGTTTTGCCTGCTGGCTGGCGTAATCACTGTAAAACACGGTACCGCGTGAGAGCAGCTGCGCCTGCGGAAAGCGCGTTTTCAGCGTCTCCTGCAGGGCGGTAAGGGTGGTTACCAGCTGATGGGTTTGCTGCATATCAAACGATGATCCCGCCAGCTCACCGTGCAGCATATACCAGTAATTTCCACTGGCATCCTGGGTGACCAGCCAGCCGTCCATCAGCCGTAGCTTCTGGCTGTTTTGCGCCAGCGCCAGCTGCGAGCCGCGCATCAGCATCAGGGGATCGTTTTGCAACTCTTTGCCACTCACACCGGAAAAGGCAGAGTAGAGCTGGGATAAAATCCACTGCGCCTGCGCCTCACCGCCGTTTTGCAGGCGGGCCCGGGTGGCCGAATCAATCAGGCCGTTACGATGCTGCCAGAAGAACTCGCCCCAGGCCTTTTGCCCGGCGGCGTCCATCGGGCCTTTAACCTCCCTGAGCGAATGGCTGTTTTTCAGCAGATCCAGCCACTGCTGCGCCACCCGCGGATCGGGTTCTTTACCGGGACTGACCAGCCAGACAAGCTGGCGGTCAAGACGCTGCATAAACGCGTCGTTGAGTGCCGGCGGGATTGCCCCGAGCGTCTGCTTCGGCAGCATAGCCAGTACGCTGCTGTTCAGGCGCGCGCCGGGCAGCAGCGACAGCAACACACCCAACAGAATCAGGCATACCGCCGCCCACAGCAGCGCCGGGCGCAGGGATTTACGGTGCGGCAAAGCGTTGGCGTTCGTCATCGGTCAGGCTGGCGGGCGTCAGTGTGTGGCGGGAAAGGACGATATCGGTACGGTCGCCCTGCTTATCGTTGAGGCGAATCGTCTCAAGGTAGGTCGCGCCGCCCAGATCGAGGGTGGCGAAAATTTTGTCCAGCGGTGTCGTTGTGGGGGTCAGCACCAGCGACCAGCGGCCTTCGCCGAGATCGCGAAAATCGATGCGGAAGTTCTCTTCCAGCACCTTGCGGTCGGCCTGGAACAGCGCCCGCAGCAGGTGGTTGAACTGGAACATCTGCGGGTTATTGTCGGCGGTAATGGTCTGCGGAGGCTGGCCGTTGATCGTCTGGATCATCCGTTTATCATCCAGCAACAACGTCATTGGGAAAGGCGCTTTTTGATCCCACAGCAGACCGCTGTCGCGTGCGATCAACATTTCGCCCTGCGAGCGCAACGGCTGCGGCAGATCCTTAATCGTCCGGACCTGTTCGAAATGTGCGCGCACGACAGGTTGCCCGGTAAACCGCTGCTGCAGCTCATCCAGCGTCACGGCGCTCACCAGCGGGCTGATCATCAGTGCCAGCACAGGCAACCATCTCATGGCGTAACTCCCATTCGTTCAAACAATATAGCCGGGCTGACAAAGCACATTTCACGGCTGGCTTCTTCGACGGCCACCTGGATGGTATAGCCGGTGGTGGTGCGTTTACCGGTTTGCGCGTCGAAAATTTGATAGGCGATGCGCAGACGGTTTTCATACTCTTCGATGTGCGCGCGCACACGGATGCGCTGCTCAAAGGTCACCGCATCGCGGTATTTCACCCGGGTATCGACTACCGGCCAGACATAGCCTGACGCCTTCATCTGGCGATAACCGTAGTTAAACTGGTTGAGCAGCGCCTCGCGGGCAATCTCAAAGTAGCGGAAATAGTTGCCGTGCCAGACCACGCCCATCATATCGACATCGTGGAACGGAACGGTGATTTCTACTTCGGTCGTAAAGCGGGGATCGGTCAGCACCCTTTACTCCTTCTCTTTGGCATCCGGCAGGTGCCAGAAATCGAAAAAATTAAACCAGTCGAGCGGTGACATTAAGGCGTAATGCTCAAGCCGTTGTGCATAGCGATCGACGGCCTGTTGCAGCGCCTGCTGGCGCTCCCCGCGTGGCAGAAGCAGCGGGTCGGCAAACGGTTCGCAGTGTATCGTGAGCGCACCCTGCTGACGCAGGGCGTAAATCAGCACCACCGGGCAGCGCAGAATGGAGGCGAGAATAAACGGCCCTTGCGGGAACGGGGCGGGCTGTCCCATAAACGAACTCCAGATCACCCGCCAGTCGCCGCCGCGCTGTGGCGTGACCGCTATGCGATCGCCCACAATGGCGACCCATTCACCGCGCTCAAGCTTCTCTTTGATGGCGATAGCGGTATCCGGCCCAATGTCCGTCACGGGCATCAGGTTAACCCCTGCCTGGGGTGCCATCTCGGTCATGATCTGTTTAAAGCGCTGCGCGTTATCGCTAAAGACCAGCGCGTTGATGACTTTGCTGCCTTCCAGCTGAGCCAGTGCCCGGCAGGCTTCCACATCGCCAAGATGCGATGCGAGCAGCAGTTTGCCTTGCGATGCGTCAGCATCCAGCACGTCATACGCACCGGGAGCAAAGACCACGTCACGCTGAAACTTCAGTTCGCCGCGCCAGCTGGCGACTTTATCCAGCATGGCGTTACCGAAGCGCATAAAATGGAAAAAGCTGTTAAGGCGTGGCGGAACAGGCATGTTCCGCTGCGTCAGCACCTGCTTCACTCGTGCTGTCCACTGCTGTGAAGCCTGTCGCGCCGGTCCGGCCGTAAGCCAGTACACTCCGATAACCGGCCACAGCAGCACGGTAAAGGCCCGGCGGCCAAACAGCTGCCAGACGCGCAGCATCAGGCGCATTCCCCACAGGCCCTTCACCTCGTCCTGCTGCGCCCAGTGCTGGCGGCGACGACGCAACAGCAGGGCGGGAATGCGGGGCAGCATGCCGAAGAACAGCCGGGTGTGCATCAGCGAGATCCGCACGTTGTCTTTGAGCGCGTCGAAATGGGATAACCCGTCCGGCGGATAGGTAACGCGGGTCGGCAGAAAATAGCTGGTATTGCCCTGCCAGTAGAGACGGACCATCACTTCGGTGTCAAAGTCCATACGTTTACCAAGCGATACGCGTGCGGCCAGCTGCAGCGTGGGCGAGACCGGGTAGACCCGAAAACCGCACATGCTGTCTTTAAGTTGCAGGGACAGGGTTTCAATCCATACCCAGACGTGCGTTATCCAGCGACCGTAGAGGCGGGAGCGCGGAATGGAATCATCGTAAATGGGCTGGCCAGATATCAGCGCCTCCGGGTGACGCTCAGCCAGATCCAGCATTTTGGGGATATCCTCAATAGCATGCTGGCCGTCGGCATCCACCTGTACGGCGTGGGTATAGCCCGCGCGGGCCGACTCTTCCAGCCCCTTAATGACCGCGGCACCTTTACCTGCGTTTTGCGCCAGACGTACCAGCGTAACCTGGGGCTGCCCGGCGGCCAGATGCTCCAGAATGCGGCGCGTCTGCTCGTCACTTCCGTCATCGACCACCAGGCAGGGCAAGCCGAACGGCGCCAGCCGCGACAGTACCTTTGCCATCATCGCGCCATGGTTGTAGCACGGGATCAGCACGCAGGGGCGGAAGGTTACTGACACAGGCGAATCTTCCCGCTGCTGGCAGTATGGCGATCGTCACCGGCATGGCGCTGGTAGCTGAAGGTCAGTATCTGACGTTCGGCATGCCAGTTAAGGACCAGCGTGACCGTGGTATCCGGCAGCAGAGGGGCCTGGAATTTCACATTTTGGATGCTGTGAAAACGGTAACCCGGTGCCAGCAGCGTGGTGGCGTAGTGCATGACCCAGTCAATCTGTGCCACACCTGGCAGCAACGGCTGTACGGCAAAATGCCCCTGGAACCAGAACAGGGAGGGGTCAAGATGCAAAACGATTTCCAGGTGCTGCGGCTGTGCCTGGTGGCGTTCGATTTCATGAATTTTCATGAAACAACTCCTGTAACTGCGCATAGACACGCTTATTCATACTGTTTACCGGCATCTCATCGATAATGCGCCAGTAGCGGGGGACGGCGACCGGCTCAAGCCAGGGCCGCAAGGCGCGGCGCCAGGCCAGTTCCTGCGTTTTTTTGCCCTGCTGATGCCAGCGCTGACGGGTCTTCTCATCCAGAACCAGCAGGACACCTATACCCTGACGACCTCCGCGGGTAACCGGTAATGCTGCGGCTTCACATATGCCCTCAAGCTCCAGCAGGCGACGTTCAATCTCGTTCAGTGAGATACGCTTTTCTTCGATTTTGACCACCCGACCACGACGTCCGGCAATGCTAAAAAAACCGTTACTGTCGAAGTGCAGGATATCGTCCAGCTGTAACCCTGCGGCTTCGTGAATGAGCGGGGAGGTCACGCGGCAGATTTCCCCTTCACTCTGGAACACCACACCGGGGAAGGCGAACCAGGGTACGCTGTCCGCCTGACGGTGCCGCCAGGCGAGGATCCCGGTTTCGGTGCTGCCATAGATTTCATCCGGCCAGACGTTAAGCCAGCCATGGGTCTCCGTGACATCGCACCAGGGCAGCATTCCCCCGGCGGAGATCAGCATCACGACAGGAGGGGCAGTCAGCTCGGTATCCAGCCGTTTCAGGAACGCCGGACTGCTGATAAAAAGGTACTGCCTGTCGTGAGGGAGTGCCGCCAGCTGCTCAGCGTAATAAAGCATGGCGGCGTGCAGCGGAAGCCCCATCGCCATTGGCAACATGATGCGGAACGTCAGGCCATAGAGATGTTGTGGTACGACCGAGGCCACAATGCTGCAGCCCGCCAGGCGTTCGCCAAAACGGTTCGCCAGCAGGCATGCTTCACGGTCCAGGCTGGTGATGTGCTTAATGACCCGGCGTGGGGTGCCCGTGGAGCCCGAGGTAAAAAGCTCAACAAAGCGCGCGTCGTCAATGACGGGCAACGGTGCCCATTGGCGCGCGGTCTGGGGGGAGGAGGTCACCACAATGACCTTTCCCTGAATATCCAGCGTCTGATCGCTCAGGACACCGCTAAACAGCGACTGCTGTTCGTCGAGCAGAGAGACCCGGCTATGGCCTGGAATGACCGGGGTTTTACCGGCATGCAGTGAGGCCAGCAGCGCAACAATAAACAGGTAGCTGTTTTCAAAGCACAGCGCCCAGCGTTCACCCTCCTGCTGTCGCAATGCTTCTACCAGCAAGGTGACATCGTGGCGCAACTCACCCAGCGTCCAGGTGCGATCGTCAAGCCAGGCGATCGGCATGTCGTCAGGGCGTGGAGCATTTAACCACTGGCCAAGCGGGAGGGGTTTATTCATCGAGCTTCTCTTTTTTCATCACCCGTTGACGCACCAGCCACTCTGTCGCCATCAGCGTGCCCATCAGAAAATAAGCCACCATACCGTTCCACACTGTCCAGACATGCATATCGCCGTGTAGCACGGTAAACAGGGCTATCGCACCGTTACCGAGGAAAAACCCGCACCACACCAGCGTCACCTTACGGGTATATCGCACACCCGCCGGAGGCAAGTTCGGTTCACGCAGACGTGCCAGCCGTTCAACCAGCGGCATGGTTGTCCACAGTGAGCCGCCAAACACGGCCAGCATCACGAGATTAACCACCACCGGATAGAGCAGCAGCCACTGGTGCGCTTTCAGCAGATAGCTTGCCGCGCAGAGCGCCAGGCCTGCCAGCGCAATGCACTGCACCACATACCGCATCGGGCCTGCGTTTCGTCGCGCCTGATGCAGACGCAGCACCAGCACCAGGGCCATCAGCGGCAACAGCCAGTGCAGACCGTTGTGCGTCAGCCCCAATCCAATCAGGAATGGCCATGCCAGCAACACGACTCCTGTCAGGAGTGGGATCGCCGGAAACGCTCGTCCTCCAGGCACGGTGGTTTACTCGTCGCGCAAAAGCTGAGCGACAGCGTCAACCACATCCTGCACGGTACGGACAGATTTGAAGGTTTCCGGTTTGATTTTCGTCCCCGTTTTCTTCTGCAGGTGAACAATCATGTCCACTGCATCGATACTGTCCAGATCCAGATCTTCGTACAGGCGAGCCTCAGGCGTGATTTCCTGTGGGTCGAGTTCAAACAGCGTAGCCAGGAGTTCGCAGACTTCCTGATAAATGGTTTCTTGTTCAGTCATAACGGATCACATCTCAGGCGCGTTGAGCGTTGATAAAAGAAGCCAGCGTGGCGACGGAAAAGAAGTGCTGACGCATCTCTTCGCTTTCGGCAGACAGCACCACGCCATACTGGTTTTTCACGGCCAGGCCAAGTTCGAGGGCGTCGATAGAGTCGAGACCCAGTCCATCACCAAACAGCGCAGCATCGGTATCGATATCCTCGGCGGTAAGCTCGTCCAGATTCAGCGTGGTGATGATGAGATTTTTAATTTCAAGATGAAGCGCTTGCATCATTAATTCCTGACAAAGATTGAAGGCCTGATGTTAATCGATGCTGCAGATGCCGGTTTAACTGCCTTGCCGCCAGTGCCGGTTCTTGTGTCTTCGCATCGTAAAAAGCGTCGATATTCACGCGATCGCGAACATCTACGGTGAAAACAGGTTTTACGGGCGGTACGTCGTACCAGTGACTTTTTTTATCCAGCAGAGGTTCGCTGCAGTGGATCACCACGATGCGCAGGTCGCTGTGGCAGCGCACGGCAATATTTGCCGCGCCGCGCTGGAGGGAGATTGCCTCTCCCGACCGGGTTCGTGTGCCTTCCGGAAAGATTAACAGCGTGTCGCCCTGGGCCAGACGCTGCTGGCTTGCACTGAGGAGCGTTTCCGCTTCGCTGTTAATCAGGTAATCCGCTGCGCGAATGACGCCGCTGACAAAGGGATTGCGAAGCAACGCACTTTTCACCAGACAGTCGGTTTCGGGCATGACGGACGCCAGGATCACGTAATCAATCAGCGTCGGGTGATTGGCCACCACCAGACAACCGCGATCCCCGCGAAGGGCGTCAAGATTGTGAATGCGATAGTCCAGTACCCCGGTGCCACGGGCGACATGTAAGAAAAAGCGGAAGCTGGCCGCGATACTGCGACGCGCCAGGCGACGGCGTCTGGCGCGGTCGCGCTGAACCAGCAACAGCAGATTGAACCACACCAGCGACAGCAACAGCCCGCCCGTGCCAAACAGCACGAAGCAGAAGCCGGTCATCATCAGACGCCATAACCAGTTGATACGGGCAGTCAGGCGGCTCATTCGCGTGTCCATTGCCACAGCAGACGTTCGCCTGAAACCACAAACTGCCGTTCATCGCGGAGGTAACGTTGCAGGAACATCAGGCTCTGCGGCAGGGGAGGTTCTTCACCCGTGCTGCCGCTGCGGGTTTCGCACTGCAGTGTGCTCCCGGCTTCAATCACCAGGGCCAGCGCGTAGGGCCAGGTGGGCATCTGCGGCGGTAAACCCGGATGATAAAAATCGGGCAGGGCACCGTCAAAATCGACCAGCAAGACGCGGGAATAGCCCGCCTGAAGCAGGCTCAACACTTCACATAATGCCTGCTGGAAGGTGTCCAGCCCGGCAGAAACAGAAGACGAGACGATGGGGTGTCGCGCAGTGATCGTCAGGTTGCCCACCGCCGAATTGTGCACGGACATGGCAAAGTCTGTCGGCGAGACGGCCTGACCGGTCGCCAGGGAGTGCAGGATGCGGAAATTACGCTCCAGTTCGCCATGACGGCTGGAATAGACAACGGCATCAATCGCGTGGCGGCGAAGCAGGGTGAGTCCGAGGTCTACCGCCAGTTTACTGCCCGAGTTGAGGCGGCGCGCGGTCATCATCGGCAGTTCGGTAAGCTTAGGCAGCGGCGCAGCCGGGTCGAGGGTAAGGTGCTGGCGTGACCACGCCTGCCACTCTGCGGCATCGCTCAGGCCTGGCGCTCTTGCCTGCCAGTCAATTATGTTCAGTGAAAATTTCATCTACGCGCGTCCGCGGAAAACCATCATTAAAAGACAGGCAAGCCTGCCGGGCAGTTCAACTGCTCTATTGTTCAATTTTTTGACAAATCAATAGGGTATGACCTACCCCAAGGTTGTCCAGCCGCTGTTCTACGTGGAAACCGGCCCGCTCCAGGTAGTGATAAAATTTCTCTACACTGTAAAACCGGCTGTTGCCGTTCGCCATACAGGTGAAATAAAGCGAGGTAGCATTCAGGCTGAATGAGGCGGCTTCAAATTTTTGGGCATCCCAGAACAGTTCCATGATGCACAGTCGCGCGCCGGGCTTCATAACCTGTGCAACGCGAGTCAACATGGCGACAATCTGGTCCGGAGAGAAACAATCCAGGAACTGGCTCATCCACCAGATATCGGCTTCACCCGGCAATGTCGCATGACTAAGCATATCGACAGCATGGAAGCCAATGCGATGAGATAAACCTGCTTTTTCGATGTTTTCCTGCGCCAGCGTTATCTGCTGTGGCAGGTCAAGGATCGTCACGGCAACATTGTCGTCATAGCGGCAGCAGCGTAACGCCCATTTACCCGTATTTCCGCCCACATCGTACAATTTTGTCGGCGAGCTTGCGAATATATATGGCAGCGCCGCGTCGAAAGCGGCATCAGAATAGTAATGATCAAAAGCGAACCAGCTCTCTTTTGCCTGCGCGGGTAATTGTGATAATGCCGGATAGATGGTTGGCCAGTTGCCAAACACGGATAATCCCGCCGGTTTTTCTTCCTGCAGGGCATCGGCCAGATGGAATAACCCCTGGTAACAAACATCCTGCGTGAAATCCATATTCACGCGGGTCATGGTGTCATGCAATAAGAAATGGCCCACCTTTGCCAGGAAATAGCGCCCTTCTTTACAGGTAACGATCCGCCCGCTTAATCCCATATCCAGCAATACGCTTACGCTATAACTGCTCAGGGTACTGTTTTCGGTTATTTCCTCGAGACTTGCCCCTGCTTTCCCTTTTTTATCCAGCCAGGAAAGCACGCCCGAATTACGCAGACAACGCGCGGTCTGAAACAGCATCGGCGCAAAAGCGATGCGTTGCGCTTCGGTAATGGCATCCAGCGCGTTGAGGGTGTCCTTTTCGTACATGCGTGCGTAACCTTATGAGGCCGAGAAAAACGTTATCGGGCCATGTCGGCCCGACATGAGGAAAATATTACAGTGCGGCGCCTCCAGAGAGGTTCATCTGAATATCGTGGTCGAGGTTATGCACCCAGCGGTTATAGTTCTTGTGGATTTTACCGTCGGCGGCTTTCAGGTTCATACTGCTTTCGTAATTAATTGAATAGCTTGTCGCAGAATAAGGAATACGGATTTCGACCGAATGGTCGCGTGCCTGCAGACGGCCTTTAATTACGCCCGGGCCCGCTTCGCTCATGATCCAGTCGCGCTTCTGGCCTGCTTTCAGAATGGCGGTTTTCACCTGCTCAGCGGTGTGGCCTGTACTGACAGTAGCGTGAACCTGATCGATTGGGGCGGTACGCGCGCAACCGGACAGTGCGCCGACGACAGCAACAGCAGCAAACCATTTAATGATCTTTTTCATCAACAACTCCGTATCAATAATAACAATTTAAATCAGTAATTTTAAAAAATTATATTTTGGCGGAGTATTATCGCTAATGAAGATAATTTTTGTCGATATAAAAGTGGGTATTTATTTTATATGAGGGGAGGTGTAATGCATTGAAACGAAAGGGTGAGGATTATATGTCATGTAATTTGCGTTAAATAAATATTTGCATGACGATTCATTTATTAGGGCAAGATAAATAACGCGAAATCCTCCTTACCGAAAATGAAAATTACCGCGCGGTGAGCGTCGCGGTAATTTTCGGTGTGTTGCACAGTTACGCGCTGTGGGACCCGTTATCCCGGCAGTCGGCTTTTCGGTCGCCCGGGACCCAACAGGATCGCCAGTTTGCTGCCACCTTTGGTGGTTTCCATCCAGATCTTACACACGCTGGTCAGCGGTACTGACAGTAACATCCCGACCGGTCCCAGCAGCCATCCCCAGATCAGCAACGACAAGAACACCACCAGCGTCGACATTCCGAGACGGTGGCCCATCATGCGCGGCTCAAGGATATTGCCCAGCACCATATGCACGACCAGGAACAGCGCCCCCACCAGCATGCATTCGTAAAAGCCATTGAACAGAAACGCCTGAATCATCGGCGGCACGGCGGAAAGCACCGCGCCGATGTTGGGTACGTAGTTCAGCAGAAACGCCAGTACGCCCCACATCAGCGCGAACTGCACGCCCATCAGCATCAGTCCCAGCCAGACAATCACCCCGGTCCAGACGCTTAACAGCGTTTTCAGGGCCAGATATTTGGACACGCCCTTCAGGGCCCGGTGTAAACCCGCAATATGAATTTGCGGGTTATTCAGCGCAAAGCGCAGCTTATAAGGAACATGGCGGACCTCGAACAGCATAAACACCACCGTCATCACCAGCAGCAGGATGCTGGCCATCGCGCCGGAAAGGCCGGTCATCAGGGTGGTGGCGTAGGTCATGACCTTCTCTGAATCCATGCGGCGTAACATCCGCTCGGGTGAGATATGCAGGTTAAGAAAAGGCATCATCTCCTGAAGCGAAACGATCTTACGCGTCAGCTCTTTGTTGTACTGCGGGAGCATGGTGGAGAATTCACTGAGCGACGCCGCGAGCACGCCGAAAAGCGCCGTCAGGGCAATCATCATCACGATGACCACGATAGTAATGGCCACCGGACGGCTGATGCCCCGGCGCAAAAACCAGGTCACCAGCGGATTAAGCACAATGGCAAAAAAGAGCGCCAGCAGGAGCTGGACAATGATGTCAGCGGCAGCATGGATACCTGCGAGGATAACCACCAGGCAGGCGAGTTTTAATAAGATGTGAAGTCCTGCTTTGTCGGACTGGTTCGGTATCATGCGGGTTCCTTAATGTGATAGCCCGTTAAGTGTAGTGCCCGGTGGCCGCTTCGTCTGGAGCCGAAAATCTGAAAGTCAGTGCTGATTTTCTTATCCTACCGTGGTAATAGTGAAACACTGTTGTAAAAATTCAGGTTAAACCCCATGCCAGAGCATGCCGCCGAACCGGCGCTGAGCGGATTGCGCCTCAATCTGCGCATTGTTTCCGTTGTGATTTTTAACTTCGCCAGTTATCTGACGATTGGCCTGCCGCTGGCGGTGTTGCCGGGCTATGTCCATGACGTCATGGGTTTTAGCGCATTCTGGGCGGGGCTGGTCATCAGCCTGCAGTATTTCGCCACGCTCCTGAGCCGCCCGCATGCCGGGCGCTATGCGGATCTGTTTGGGCCAAAGCGCATCGTCGTTGTGGGGCTCTGCGGCTGTTTTCTGAGTGGTCTGGGTTACCTGCTGGCCGCCACCACCAGCCACTGGCCGCTGGTCAGCCTGGCGCTGCTCTGTCTGGGGCGAGTGATTCTGGGTATCGGACAAAGTCTGGCGGGTACCGGTTCGACGCTGTGGGGCGTGGGTGTGGTGGGTGCGTCCCATATTGGCCGGGTGATCTCGTGGAACGGTATCGTCACTTACGGCGCAATGGCGCTGGGCGCACCGCTGGGGGTGATTTGTTATGCCTATGGCGGGCTATCCGGGCTGGCTATCACCATTATGGTCGTCGCGCTGCTCGCGATTCTGTTTGCCCTGCCGCGCCCGAAGGTGAAGGCCAGCAAAGGCAAGCCACTGCCGTTCAGGGCGGTGCTGGGGCGCGTCTGGCCTTATGGTATGGCGCTGGCGCTGGCAACCACCGGCTTCGGCGTGATCGCCACGTTCATCACTCTCTTCTATGACGCCAAAGGCTGGGACGGCGCAGCCTTTGCCCTGACGCTGTTTAGCTGTGCGTTTGTCGGCGCGCGTTTGCTCTTCCCGAACGGTATCAACCGTCTGGGGGGACTGAATGTGGCGTTGATCTGCTTTGCGGTAGAGATTGTCGGGCTGGTGTTGACCGGGATTGCCACCGCACCGTGGATGGTGAAAATGGGCGTTTTCCTCGCCGGCGCTGGCTTTTCGCTGGTCTTCCCGGCACTCGGCGTGGTCGCGGTAAAAGCCGTGCCGCAGCAGAACCAGGGGTCGGCGCTGGCGACCTACACGGTGTTTATGGACATGTCGCTGGGCATTACCGGGCCGCTGGCAGGGCTGGTGATGGCGTGGGCAGGGGTACCGGTAATCTATCTTGCCGCGGCGGGTCTGGTGGTTATCGCATTGATGCTGACATGGCGGCTAAAAAAATGGCCCCCGGTGCAGGCACCGGAGGCCACGTCATCATCGTGAAGAATTACTGGATCACGATGGTGTTAATGATGTTTTCAGCAGCTGTCTGCGCTTTCTGCTGATTTTCCGCCGGCAGAGTGATCTGCAGGGTCAGCAGTTTATTATCGACCTTACCAAGCACCACGGAAGAGTAAGCGGTCTGGCCTTTTGCTGAAATGATGCTGTCCAGCTGTTGCAGCGTGTGGCCTTTCAGTTCGATAGATTTATTGGTCACGACCTGCAGCTGCGGATCGCGGCTGCGCTGCTGATCTTCCAGACGTTTGGTCATGACGGCCAGGTCTTCGCTGGTGTCGTCGCCCACAATCACAATAACGGCTTTCTGCCCGGTTGCATCGGAGTAAACGTGCATATTGTTCGCCTGGGTACCCAGCTTGCCGCTCTGGTCAGTCATATCTGCTGGCAGAGAGAAACTGAGTTTACCGTCCAGCAGACTCACCGGCTGACCGGTGGCGTTGCTCTCTGCAGACGCGCCCTGAGCAGGCGTTTTCGTGTCGCTGTTATCACAGGCTGCAAGGCCCACAACCAGCAGGCCAATCCCGACATATTTAACCAGATTGCGCATTAACTTCTTCCTTTCGATAAACGGCCATAACGGCTGATTGGCTCATCTTATCACAACTGATAAAGCGAACCCTTAACCAGCCTGCAATGCTGTGATTTCAGATTTATCTGCGAGTCTTTTCAGCAGCATATTCAGCAGGACGCCGTACATCGGCAGGAAGAACACAATGCTGATAAGCACCTTGAAGCAGTAGTCCACAAGGGCGATTTCCATCCAGTGCTGGGCCATAAATGCATCCGGGCTACGCCAGAATGCGATAAAGAAGAAGGCCAGCGTGTCGCTGACGTTGCCGAACAGCGTGGACGCCGTGGGTGCCATCCACCAGCGATGATTTTGACGCAGGCGGTTAAACACGTGAACGTCGAGGATCTGCCCCAGCGCGTAGGCCATAAAGCTGGCGGAGGCGATACGGGCGACAAACAGGTTGAAGTGCGTTAACGCCTCGAACCCCTGCCAGCTTCCCATATAAAACAGGGAAGAGATCACGTACGAAATGAACAGCGCCGGCAGCATGACCGCAAAAATAATGCGGCGAGCCAGCGGTGCGCCGAAAATACGCACGGTCAAATCAGTGGCGAGAAAAATAAACGGGAAACTGAACGCGCCCCACGTGGTATGAAAACCAAAGATGGAGATCGGGAGTTGCACCAGATAGTTGCTGGAGGTAATCACCAGCAAATGAAAAAGCGAAAGCCAGAACAACGCTTTAACGCGCTGTGAATCAGAAAACTGCATCATGGTTGTAACCTTTTATACGTTGGGGTGAGGGAACCCAATAAAAACCGCAGCATGATACTGCTTTGGCCGGACATTGCAATGGTTAGTTTTTACGCAATCGTTAACCTGGTTGCATTGCCGACGATGGGGCGTAAACTACAGCCGTTTTTACCTGACCGAGAAGAACATGACCGATCTGTTTTCCAGCCCAGACCACACCCTTGATGCTCAGGGCCTTCGCTGCCCGGAGCCGGTAATGATGGTACGTAAAACCGTGCGCAACATGCAGACCGGTGAGACGCTGCTGATCATCGCCGACGACCCCGCCACCACCCGCGACATTCCCGGTTTTTGTACCTTTATGGAACATGAGCTGGTGGCACAGCAGACCGAAACGCTGCCGTACCGGTATGTGATCCGTAAGGGGTAAGTGCGGCCTGATGGCCTCACCCCGACCCTCTCCCACAAGGAGAGGGAGAAAACCTTTCTAAACCATCGTTTCAAAATTTCACGCTTTTGTGAGGCGCTTCACCTCCGCTTTTCCGGCCGTAGTCTAGTTTTTAAGCGTACAAAAATAAAACACTGTTTTAACGCTTATCTCACTACCCTGGAGTTGACCCGATGAAAACGACCCTCAAGCCGTTACTGGCCGCCCTGTGCCTCTCCGCTTTTGCCTGCTCTGTCGCTGCGCAAACCATCAAAGCCGCCGATGTGCACCCTGAAGGCTACCCGAACGTGGTGGCGGTTCAGCAAATGGGTGAAAAACTCAAACAACAAACCGACGGCAAGCTGGAGATCAAGGTCTTCCCCGGCGGCGTGCTGGGGGATGAAAAACAGATGATTGAGCAGGCGCAGATGGGGGCGATCGATATGATCCGCGTCTCGATGGCGCCGGTGGCGGCCATCCTGCCCGATATCGAAGTCTTCACGCTGCCCTACGTTTTCCGCGATGAAGACCACATGCACAAAGTGATCGACGGGGATATCGGCAAGCAAATTGGCGATAAGCTAACTGCCAACCCGAAATCACGACTGGTGTTCCTCGGCTGGATGGACTCCGGCACCCGCAACCTGATCACCAAAGATCCGATTGTTAAACCCGACGATCTGAAAGGGAAGAAAATCCGCGTACAGGGCAGTCCGGTGGCGCTGGCGACGCTGAAAGATATGGGCGCTAACGCGGTGGCAATGGGGGTAAGCGAAGTTTACAGCGGAATGCAAACCGGCGTGATTGACGGCGCGGAGAATAATCCACCGACCTATGTCGCGCATAACTATATGCCGGTCGCCAAAAACTACACCCTCAGCGGCCACTTTATCACCCCGGAAATGCTGCTCTACTCAAAAGTGAAGTGGGACAAACTCAGCGCCGACGAGCAGAAAAAGATCCTGACCCTGGCCCGTGAAGCCCAGTTTGAACAACGTAAGTTGTGGGAAGCCTATAACGCCCAGGCGCTGGAAAAAATGAAGGCTGGCGGGGTGCAGTTCCACGAGATCGACAAAACGGTATTTATCAAAGCCACAGAGCCGGTGCGCGCCCAGTATGGCGAAAAGCATCAGGATCTGATGAAAGCCATCGCTGACGTCAAGTAACCGGAGTACGTATGTCCGAACTCTATCTGAAGTGGATGGACCGTCTCTACCTGCTGGCGATGGCCGTGGCGGGCATCTCGCTGCTGGTGATGACGATTGTGATCCCCATCGGCATCTTTTCGCGCTATGTGCTTAACCGCGGTGAATCCTGGCCGGAGCCGGTTGCCATCATCTGCATGGTGACCTTCACCTTTATCGGCGCGGCGGTCAGCTACCGTGCCGGTTCGCACATTGCGGTGAATATGCTCACCGACCGGCTGCCCGGGCCGTTAAAAACCGTCTGCGCACGGGCCGTTGATCTGCTGATGCTGCTGATCGCTGGCCTGATGTTCTGGTACAGCTACTGGCTGTGCGTCGAACTCTGGGAGCAACCGGTCGCCGAATTTCCGGTCCTGACCTCCGGCGAGAGCTATCTGCCGCTGCCGGTGGGCTCTGCCGTTCTGATCCTGTTTGTGATTGAGCGCCTGCTGTTTGGCTCGCAGGAACACCGTCCCGTCGTGCTGATCGGCAACCACAGTTAAGGGGTGAACAATGGATGCATTCGTTTTGTTATTCACCCTCGCCATTTTGCTGGCGCTGGGGATGCCGGTGGCCTTTGCCGTCGGGCTAAGCGCCGTCGCGGGCGCGTTGTGGATAGATTTACCCCTCGAGGCGCTGATGATTCAGATAACCAGCGGGGTGAATAAATTCACGCTGCTGGCGATCCCCTTCTTTATTCTCGCGGGTGCGATTATGGCGGAAGGGGGGATTGCCCGACGGCTGGTCAATTTCGCCTACGTGTTTGTTGGCTTTATTCGCGGTGGGCTGTCGCTGGTGAATATTGTGGCCTCCACGTTCTTCGGCGCGATTTCCGGCTCGTCGGTGGCGGATACGGCCTCCATTGGCAGCGTAATGATTCCGGAGATGGAGAAGAAGGGCTATCCGCGCGAGTATGCGGCGGCGGTGACCGCCAGCGGGTCGGTACAGGCGATTTTGATCCCGCCCAGCCACAACTCGGTAATTTATTCCCTCGCGGCAGGCGGGACGGTCTCTATCGCGACGCTGTTTATCGCGGGGGTGCTGCCAGGGCTGCTGCTCGGCGTAAGCCTGATGGCAATGTGTCTGGGCTTTGCCCGCAAACGTGGCTACCCGAAAGGGGAAAAAATTCCCTTTAAGCAGGCGCTGAAAATCACGCTGGACGCGCTGTGGGGGCTGATGACTGTAGTGATTATTCTCGGCGGGATACTGTCCGGGATATTTACCGCAACGGAATCCGCTGCTGTGGCCTGTCTGTGGGCGTTCTTTGTCACCATGTTTATCTACCGGGACTACAAGTGGAACGAGCTGCCGAAGCTGATGTGCAGGACGGTGAAAACCGTCACCCTCGTGATGATACTGATTGGCTTTGCGGCGGCGTTTGGCGCGGTGATGACCTACATGCAGCTCCCGAGCCGTATCACCGAGTTCTTCACCTCGCTCTCCGATAACAAGTACGTGATCCTGATGTATCTCAACATCATGCTGCTGCTGATCGGCACGTTAATGGACATGGCACCGATCATCCTGATCCTGACGCCTGTGCTGTTGCCGGTGACCAATTCGCTGGGCATCGATCCGGTGCATTTTGGGATGATCATGATGGTGAACCTGGGGATCGGGCTGATTACGCCGCCGGTCGGTTCGGTGCTGTTTGTGGCGAGCGCGGTAAGTAAACAGAAAATCGAGCATGTGGTTCGCGCGATGCTGCCGTTTTACGGCATGCTGCTGGTGGTGCTGGCGATGGTGACGTACATCCCGGCCATCTCGCTGTGGCTGCCGCGCGTGTTAGGGATGCAGTGACGCCGTTTTCCGCCCTCTCCCGGTGGGAGAGGGCATCTCGTGTTATTGTCGACGTAATAAGCGGAGCGCGTTCGCCGTCACCAGTACCGTCGCGCCGGTATCCGCCAGTACCGCCAGCCACAGGCCGGTTATACCGAGCAGCGTGGTGACCAGGAAAATCCCCTTCAGGCCCAGCGCAATCCCGATGTTCTGACGGATATTGGCCCGCGTGGCGCGCGCCAGAGCAATCATCTGCGCCAGCCCGGTCAGGCGGTTATGGGTGAGTGCTGCGTCGGCGGTTTCCAGCGCCACGTCGGTGCCGCTGCCCATTGCAATGCCAATGGTGGCGGCTTTCATCGCCGGGGCATCGTTGATGCCGTCACCCACCATTGCCAGCGGTGCATGGTTGTTCAGTTCCGTTACGGCGCTCACTTTATCCGCAGGCAATAACCCGGCTTTAAACGCCAGCCCCAGCTCAACGGCAATCGCTGCCGCGGCTCGCGGGTTATCCCCGGTGAGGATCACCCCCTGCACGCCCAGTTGATGCAGCGCGGCGACGGCGTCTTTTGCATCGTCACGCAGGGTGTCACGCAGTGCCAGCATCCCTATCGCCACGCCGTTTTGCACCACCATCACCACGGTTTGCCCGGCCTGTTCCAGCGCCTGGACTTGCTGGCTCAGCCCGGCCGCCGGAAACGTATTCGCGGCAACGATCAGGACGTTATTCCCTTCAACGTCGGCTTCAATCCCGGACCCGACCAGCGCCCGCTGTGCGGTGGCGGCAGGGATGTCCAGCCCACGCGACTGCGCCTCGCGGACTATCGCCTGTGCCAGCGGGTGGGTGGAGCCTTGTTCGACGGCAGCGGCCAGGGTGAGCAGCGTATTTTCACTGACCTCCTGAGGATAAATGCCCGTGACCTGCGGTTTACCCACCGTCAGCGTACCGGTTTTATCGAAGGCGATATGTTGCACCTGGCTCAGCTGCTCCAGCGCCGCGCCGCCTTTAATCAGCGCTCCACGACGCGCCGCGGCCGCCAGACCGGAGGTAATGGCCGCCGGCGTGGAGATCACCAGCGCGCATGGGCAACCAATCAGCAGCAACGTCAGACCTTTATAAACCCAGCCCTCCCAGGCTGCGCCCAGGAACAGCGGTGGAATAATTGTCACCAGCAGGGCGACCAGCATGATGGCGGGGGTGTAGATCCGGCTGAAGCGATCGATAAAGCGCTCAACGGGGGCGCGACGCTCCTCGGCCTCTTCAATCAGCTTCAGGATGCGGTCGATGGCGCTCTCACCCGGTCCGGAGAGGACCGTAAGTTGCACCAGACGATCGACGCTGGTGGCGCCTGCAGGCACTTTCTCGCCCGCTGAGCGTTCAACCGGAATCGACTCGCCGGTGAGGGCACTTTCATCGAAACTCGCCGTGGCGGTAAGCAGTTCACCGTCCGCAGGCAGACGCCCGCCGGCGGCGACCTCAATCACATCACCCGGGCGCAGCGTGTTAATAGCCACCGTCTGGCGTTCGCTGCCCGTCACCCGCGTTGCGGTTTCCGGTTTCAGCGCCATCAGCGCGCTGACCCCTTTCCGTGCCCGACTCGCCGCCCAGCCCTCAAGGCGCTCGCCAATTAAGAACAGCAGCAGCACCATGGCCGCTTCCGCCGTCGCGCCAATAAACAACGCGCCGATCGCCGCCACGCTCATCAGCGTTTCGATGGCGAACCAGCTTCCGCTTTTCATCAGCCGCACGGCCTGACGGGCAATCGGGAACAGTCCGACAAGCGTCGTGGCGATGAACGCCAGGTTACCGAACGGGTGGTTAAACTGCTCCAGACCCCAGCTCAGGGCCATCATGATGACAAGGGTGATAATGGGCAGGTTTTCTCGCAGGGCTGACGTCTTTTCGACAGGTGCGGTTTCGCTGCGCAGGCTGTAACCGGCCTTACTGACGGCGGCTTCAACCAGCGTGCTGATGTCATTATCGGCACTGACCAGAAGTTTCTCGGTGGCGAAGAGCACCTGGACGTGGCTGACGCCCGGGACCTGTTTTACCGCGTTTTCGACTTTACGGGCGCAGGCCGCGCAGTCCATACCGTTGACCACCCAGCTGTAGCGGTTTGCGCTTTCCGGGAGCGGCGGCGTGTTTTGCGTTTCGCATGCGCCGTCGCAGCAGCAGTCGTCCTTCACGGGAACGGGGCTGAGCTTAAGTGCCGAGAATTGTGGAACTTTTTTAGGTGTTTCTGGAGTCGACATGGCAGTCTCCGGTAATGATAATTTTCTCATTAACCGCAGCATACACTCTGGAGTCGACTCCAGAGTCAAGGCTTATTTAGATATACAGTGAACGCACAATCAGGAAGTGCCCGGCAAAGTAGCAGGCGGCGGCAATCGCGTTATCCGCACGGAAGCGGCGACGATAGTGGCTGCCCAGCCAGACGATATTCCCGAGTAACAGCAGCGTGGCACCAAAGAACGCGGACATTGCCGGTGCCGTCGGACGGAAGAACCACAGTTCACCCGCCAGCCATACCATCACCAGCGTCATGGCGATAAACGTGCAGACAGGCAAGCGCATCTCTTCCAGACGCGTCCAGATCACCGCGATCAACAGTGCGCCAATGACCAGCAGCACCAGCGGCAGCGGCCAGAAGAAGGAGAGCGTCATCTGGCTGGCGAAGTAAATGGTATAAAGCAGATGCGACAGGAAAAATGCCCCAACGGCATACAGCAGGCGCTGTCGCGGCAGCAGGGTTAAGGCATCACCAATCAGGGACGCACACAGACCGGCAAGAACCAGATAGCTGACGGCGTTAAACATGGGCGCTTGCCAGGCAAGCAGCAGGAGTAACAACAGCGTGACGGGTTTAAACAACCATCGCTGCCAGGCAGGGCCGCGATAGGATGCATCGACGTAAAGCCATGCGGAAAAACAGACAGCGATAAATGACCAAAGCATATTAACTCCCTGTAACTGTTGAGTCTGAATAATCAGTTTCTTATTCAGTGTAGTGATGGGGGCAGGCGTTTGGCAATGCCGGGGAAGGCAAGGTATCCTGAATTCCGTATAATCTGATGGGATTTTTGAATGAGCAAGATGCCGCTTTTTTTCGTTATCGTGGTGGCGATTATCGTCATTGCCGCCTCCTTTCGTTTCGTGCAGCAGCGCCGTGAGAAGGCGGACAACGATGCCGCGCCGTTGATGCAAAAACGCGTGGTGGTAAGCAATAAACGCGAGAAAGCCCTCAATGACCGACGCTCGCGCCAGCAGCAGGTTACGCCGGTGGGAGCCACCATGCGCTATGAAGCGAGCTTTAAGCCGGAAACCGGCGGGCTGGAGATGACCTACCGTCTGGAGGCGCAGCAGTACCATCAACTGACGGTGGGAGAAAAAGGGATTCTGAGTTACAAAGGGTCGCGGTTTGAAGGGTTTACGCCAGATCGGTAATGTTCCCTCTCCCGCAGGGAGAGGGGTAGGCTGAGGCTTGAGGCGCCTTACTTCTTCGCCTGGGCCTTAAATTTCTTCATCCACACCAGCAGTTCAAATACGCCAAAAATAAACACGCGCAGCTGCTGCCAGCCGGTCATCTGCGGACCGTCTTTTGGCAGGCCGTTTTTCAGCATCACCATCTGCAGGGCGTGCATGAAGGTGGTAAAGATAAAAGCCACGTTCACAAAGATGTTCATCGGGCGCGGGAACGGGTGCACCAGATTGAGGAGCAGAAATGCCCAGACGCCCAGCATCAACAAACGTCCCACATTAATCAGTACTGGCATTGGATTCTCCTTGTGCCTGACGGTGATACAGACGATAAGCGACCTGACCTGCCACTTTTTCTCGGTGCAGATCCCAGTGAACCGGGACCGGCGGTAAACCATTTTCGACTTCGCTTTCGACGTAGATTAACGCGTCATCCGCCAGCCAGCCGTTGTTTTCCAGCAGGGATAACGTCTCTTCCAGCAGCCCCTTGCGGAACGGCGGGTCGACAAACACCACGTTGTGCGGCGTGCCCTTTTGCGCGAGGAAGCTCAGTGTGTTGGTATTCACTACTTTGGCGTTGGTCGCTTTCAGCGTTGCCAGATTTTGCTGCAACGTCTGCGCAACGCCGCGCTCCATCTCCAGCAGCGTGGCGCTGGCGGCATAGCGCGACAGCGCCTCCAGACCCAGCGCGCCGCTGCCCGCGAAGCAGTCAAGGCAGTGGGCATCCACCATTGAGGGGGCCAGCCAGTTAAACAGCGTTTCGCGTACGCGGTCCGTGGTTGGGCGTAGTCCGGGGCTATCCGGCACCGGTAATTTCCGGCCTCGCCACTGGCCGCCGATAATACGAATTTGACCGGCTGGGGCGCGGTTGGGTTTCTTCATCTCTGGAAAGCTCTGTTAACAATTGGCCTGCGATTGCGGGCGGTGATGTCAATTAAGTAAAGTGTTAGACTATTTCATCATTTTTTTAGCTTCCATGTATATAGCGCCGCGAGGAGTGTAGTCGCAGATGGCAAAACAAAAAAAACGTGGCTTCTTTTCCTGGCTGGGCTTCGGTGAAAAAGAGCAAGAAACAGAGCAGAAAACCGAAGAACAACAAGCCGTTGAAGAGCAGTCTCAGCCTGAAACGCCGGTAGAAACTGCCGCCGTTGTCGACGCGGAAGAGCACGCGCACAGCAAAGAAGAGACCGAAGCCTTTGCTGAAGAGGTGGTGGAAGTTACCGAACAGGTTCAGGAAAGCGAGAAGCCAGAACCCGTTGTGGTAGAAGACGTTATCGATACGCCGCAGGCGATTATCGAGCATGAAACGTTGCCGCTGCCGGAAGAGGTGAAAGCCGAAGAGGTTTCAGCGCAGGAGTGGCAAGCCGAGGCAGAAACCGTCGAAATTGTTGAGGCGGTGGAAGAAGAAGCACAAGACGAGCCAGCGCTTACCGACGAAGAACTGGAAGCCCAGGCGCTGGCGGCAGAAGCGGCGGAAGAAGCGGTTATCGTCGTGCCGGTGGAAGCGCAACCAGAGCAGGGTGAAGAGGTTGCTCAGGAGCAGGAAAAACCCACCAAAGAAGGTTTCTTCGCCCGCCTGAAGCGTAGCCTGCTCAAAACCAAAGAAAACTTAGGTTCCGGATTTATCAGTCTGTTCCGCGGCAAGAAGATCGACGACGATCTCTTTGAAGAGCTGGAAGAGCAACTGCTGATCGCCGACGTTGGGGTGGAAACAACCCGTAAGATCATCGCCAGTCTGACCGAAGGGGCGAGCCGCAAGGCGCTGCGTGACGCCGAAGCGCTGTACGGTCTGCTGAAAGACGAGATGGGCGAAATCCTCGCAAAAGTTGACGAACCGCTTAATATTGAAGGCAAAACGCCATTTGTTATTCTGATGGTTGGCGTGAACGGTGTGGGGAAAACCACCACCATCGGCAAGCTGGCGCGACAGTTTGAGCAGCAGGGCAAATCGGTAATGCTGGCGGCAGGTGATACCTTCCGTGCGGCGGCGGTTGAGCAGCTGCAGGTCTGGGGCCAGCGTAACAACATCCCGGTGATTGCGCAGCATACCGGTGCGGATTCCGCCTCCGTTATCTTTGACGCCATCCAGGCGGCGAAGTCGCGTAACGTGGATGTGCTGATTGCCGACACCGCAGGGCGTTTGCAGAACAAAGCGCACCTGATGGAAGAGTTGAAGAAAATCGTCCGCGTCATGAAGAAGCTGGACGAAGAGGCACCGCATGAAATTATGCTGACCATTGATGCCAGCACCGGACAGAACGCCATCAGCCAGGCGAAGCTGTTCCATGAAGCGGTAGGGCTGACCGGGATCACGCTGACCAAACTGGACGGCACCGCGAAAGGCGGGGTGATCTTCTCCGTGGCCGATCAGTTCAATATTCCTATCCGTTACATCGGTGTGGGCGAGCGTATTGAGGATTTACGTCCGTTTAAAGCGGACGACTTTATTGAGGCACTATTTGCCCGAGAGGACTAACAATGATTCGCTTTGAACACGTCAGCAAGGCCTATCTCGGTGGGAGACAAGCGCTGCAGGGGGTGACATTCCACCTGCAGCCAGGCGAGATGGCATTCCTGACCGGCCATTCCGGCGCGGGGAAAAGTACCCTGCTCAAGCTTATCTGTGGGATCGAGCGGCCGAGCGCCGGGAAAATCTGGTTCAGCGGCCATGATATTAGCCGTCTGAAAAACCGTGAGGTGCCGTTCCTGCGTCGTCAGATTGGCATGATTTTCCAGGACCACCACCTGCTGATGGATCGCACCGTTTTCGATAACGTGGCCATTCCGCTGATTATTGCCGGTGCCAGCTATGATGATATCCGTCGTCGCGTCTCTGCGGCGCTGGATAAAGTCGGGCTGCTGGACAAAGCGAAGAACTTCCCGATCCAGCTGTCTGGCGGTGAACAGCAGCGTGTGGGGATTGCCCGTGCGGTGGTGAACAAACCTGCGGTACTGCTGGCGGATGAACCGACCGGTAACCTGGACGACGCCCTGTCAGAAGGGATTTTGCGTCTGTTTGAGGAATTTAACCGCGTTGGGGTGACGGTATTGATGGCGACGCACGACATCGGGCTGATTTCCCGTCGTTCGTACCGCATGCTGACCCTGAGCGACGGTCATTTGCACGGAGGCCTCGGTGAATAAGCGTGATGCAATAAACCAGATTCGGCAGTTCGGAAACCGGTTTGACCGCTTCCGTAAGCCGCAGGGCGGCGGTGACGGCAATCGTAATGCGCCAAAGCGTGCGAAAGCGGCGCCTAAGCCGAACTCCCGCAAAACCAACGTGTTCAACGAGCAGGTGCGTTATGCCTTCCACGGTGCGTTGCAGGACCTGAAAAGCAAACCGCTGGCGACGTTCCTGACGGTGATGGTGATTGCCATCTCCCTGACGCTGCCAAGCGTCTGCTACATGGTCTATAAAAACGTTAATCAGGCGGCGTCGCAGTACTATCCTTCTCCGCAGATCACGGTCTATCTGGATAAGGCGCTCGACGATAACGCAGCGGCGCAGGTTGTGGGGCAAATCCAGGCCGAACAGGGCGTAGAGAAAGTGAATTATCTCTCTCGTGAAGAAGCCCTGGGTGAGTTCCGTAACTGGTCAGGCTTTGGCGGTGCGCTGGACATGCTTGAAGAGAACCCCCTCCCGGCCGTGGCGGTGGTGATCCCGAAACTCGATTTCCAGGGGACCGATTCGCTCAACACCCTGCGTGACCGCATCACCCGTATCAACGGGATTGATGAAGTGCGCATGGATGACAGCTGGTTTGCGCGTCTTGCTGCGCTGACCGGGCTGGTAGGGCGCGTGGCGGCGATGATTGGTGTGCTGATGGTGGCGGCGGTCTTCCTCGTCATCGGTAACAGCGTGCGCCTGAGCATTTTCGCGCGTCGCGACACCATCAACGTGCAGAAACTGATTGGTGCGACGGATGGCTTCATCCTGCGTCCGTTCCTGTACGGCGGCGCATTGCTCGGTTTTTCTGGCGCATTTCTTTCACTGATATTGTCAGAAATTTTGGTGATGCGGCTGTCCTCTGCCGTAACCGAGGTGGCGCAGGTTTTCGGAACGAAGTTTGATATCAGTGGCTTAGGGTTCGATGAGTGCCTGTTACTGCTGCTGGTGTGCTCGATGATCGGCTGGGTGGCAGCATGGCTGGCAACCGTGCAACATTTACGTCACTTTACTCCCGACTAATAAAAGCGTGATATAATCTTTCCCTGCACCGAGATGTTCGCTCTGCAGGGAAAGCGTCCCTGTTGTCTCTTCCCCTGTTATCATCTCCATGTCACAATTTGTGCGTAATTTATTCACCGTTGCACCTGGAACTTGTGGATAAAATCACTGTCTGATAAAAGAGTGAATGCTAATCTCGTGGCTCAAACGCTTTGGCATGGTTGTTGCCTGATGGGGACAGCCTGGACCAGAAGAAACATTGAGAGGAATGAATGACCAAAGAAATGCAAACTTTAGCTTTAGCCCCTGTTGGTAACCTGGAATCTTATATCCGGGCTGCGAACACCTGGCCGATGTTAACGACCGAGGAAGAAAAGGAGCTTGCTGAAAAGCTGCATTACCAGGGCGATCTGGAAGCAGCGAAAAAGCTGATCCTGTCTCACCTGCGCTTTGTTGTTCACATTGCTCGTAATTATGCGGGCTATGGCCTGCCGCAGGCGGACTTGATTCAGGAAGGTAACATCGGTCTGATGAAGGCTGTACGTCGCTTCAACCCGGAAGTGGGTGTGCGACTGGTCTCCTTCGCCGTGCACTGGATCAAAGCAGAAATTCATGAATACGTGCTGCGCAACTGGCGTATCGTGAAAGTCGCCACGACAAAAGCGCAACGTAAACTGTTCTTCAACCTGCGTAAAACCAAGCAGCGTCTGGGCTGGTTCAATCAGGATGAAGTTGAAATGGTGGCGCGCGAGCTGGGCGTATCCAGCAAAGACGTGCGTGAGATGGAATCCCGTATGGCCGCGCAGGACATGACCTTCGATATGTCCTCCGACGACGACGGCTCTGACAGCCAGCCAATGGCACCGGTTCTGTATCTGCAGGATAAAACCTCTAACTTTGCTGACGGCATTGAAGAGGATAACTGGGAAGATCAGGCCGCGAACAAGCTGACTTCAGCAATGGAAGGCCTCGACGAACGTAGCCAGGATATTATCCGCGCCCGCTGGCTGGACGAAGACAACAAGTCCACGCTGCAGGAGCTGGCCGACCGCTACGGCGTCTCCGCTGAACGTGTGCGTCAGCTTGAAAAGAACGCCATGAAAAAACTTCGCGCCGCTATCGAAGCGTAATTTCCGCGATGTTCCCGATAACCCTCGAATGCAAATTCGGGGGTTTTGTTTTTTTATCTCCTGCTCTGGCGAATTCCCTCCCCCTGGCAAACACTTACAGATGCGCTAAGCAGGTGACTTTCTCAGGGGGACAGGGTGAAAAACAGTGAACTGAATGACCGGCGTTTGCAGGCGACGCCGCGCGGTATCGGCGTGATGTGTAACTTCTACGCCGATAAAGCCGAAAATGCCACGGTGTGGGACGTCGAGGGTAACGAGTATATCGACTTCGCCGCCGGGATTGCGGTGCTGAATACCGGCCATCGGCATCCAAAAGTCATTGCCGCCATCGAAAAACAACTCCACGCATTTACCCATACGGCATATCAGATTGTCCCGTACGAAGGCTATGTGGCGCTTGCCGAGCGTATCAACCAACGTGTACCCGTTGATGGGCCTGCCAAAACGGCTTTCTTCTCTACGGGAGCAGAGGCGGTCGAAAACGCGGTAAAAATTGCCCGCGCGTATACCCGTCGTCCTGGCCTGATCGCCTTTGGCGGTGCCTTCCACGGCCGTACCTTTATGACGATGGCGTTGACGGGGAAAGTGGCGCCGTACAAACTCGGTTTCGGTCCGTTTCCCGGATCGGTTTATCACGCGCACTATCCAAATGATCTGTACGGCGTCAGCACGGCAGAAGCGTTAAAAAGCCTCGAACGCATCTTCAAAGCAGACATTGCGCCGGACCAGGTGGCGGCCATTATCCTGGAACCGGTTCAGGGGGAGGGGGGGTTCAACATTGCCCCCGCCGATTTTATGCAGGCCCTGCGCGAACTGTGCGATACGCACGGAATTTTGCTGATTGCCGACGAAGTGCAAAGTGGCTTTGCGCGAACCGGCAAGCTGTTCTCGATGGAACACCATTGCGTGAAGCCGGATCTGATCACCATGGCGAAAAGCCTGGCCGGCGGGATGCCGCTCTCGGCGGTCTCTGGCCGGGCGGAAGTGATGGATGCCCCCGCACCTGGCGGGCTGGGCGGGACTTACGCCGGCAACCCGCTGGCGATTGCCGCAGCCCATGCCGTGCTGGATGTGATTGATGAAGAGGATCTCTGCACGCGCGCGGCGCATCTTGGCCATCATCTGGTGGAAGTGCTGAACAAAGCGAAGGGGGACTGTCCGTTTATCGCTGATATTCGTGCCCAGGGCTCAATGGTGGCGGTGGAGTTTAACGACCCGCAAACCGGGCTGCCTTCGCCGGAATTCACGCGTCAGGTCCAGGAGCGTGCGTTACAGGAAGGTCTATTGCTGCTGAGCTGCGGCGTGTACGGCAACGTTATCCGTTTCCTCTATCCGCTTACCATCCCCGAAGTTCAGTTCCGTAAAGCGCTGGATATTATCTCCGCGTCGCTGACACGTTAAAGCCTTGGCCCGGCGGTGATCCCTGCCGGGCTTATCATATATTCATTTCAAATTAGCTATTCCAAAATCATAAAAATGGGGTATGTTTTAGCAGAGTATGCTGAAAAAGCGCGACTGTCATACCTATAACTGAAATAAAGCGCTACACAACAACATCACGACAATCGTAATAACCATAATAATGGGGAATCTCAGGATGAATATGAAGGGTAAAGCGTTACTGGCAGGATGTATTGCGTTGGCATTCAGCACGATGGCACAGGCCGATATCAAAGTGGCTGTCGTGGGCGCGATGTCCGGTCCGGTAGCACAGTACGGCGACCAGGAATTTACCGGCGCAGAACAGGCGGTTGCAGACATTAATGCTAAGGGCGGCATCAAGGGCGAAAAACTGCAGATCGTAAAATATGATGATGCCTGTGACCCGAAACAAGCGGTTGCCGTGGCGAACAAAGTGGTGAACGACGGAATCAAATACGTTATCGGTCACCTGTGCTCCTCTTCCACGCAGCCCGCGTCTGATATCTACGAAGACGAAGGCATTCTGATGATCACCCCGGCTGCAACGGCGCCGGAACTGACCGCACGTGGCTATAAGCTGACCCTGCGTACCACCGGTCTGGATTCAGACCAGGGCCCAACCGCGGCAAAATACATTCTGGACAACGTGAAGCCGAAGCGTATCGCGATTGTTCACGACAAACAGCAGTACGGTGAAGGTCTGGCACGTGCCGTGCAGGATGGTCTGAAGAAAGGCAATGCCAATGTGGTCTTCTTCGACGGTATCACCGCCGGTGAGAAAGACTTCTCCACTCTGGTGGCACGTCTGAAGAAAGAGAATATTGATTTCGTTTACTACGGTGGCTATCACCCTGAAATGGGCCAGATCCTGCGTCAGGCACGTGCGGCCGGCCTGAAAACCCAGTTTATGGGTCCGGAAGGGGTTGCGAACGTTTCCCTGTCTAACATCGCCGGTGAGTCTGCTGAAGGCCTGCTGGTGACCAAACCGAAGAACTATGACCAGGTGCCTGCGAACAAACCGATCGTAGATGCCATCAAGGCGAAGAAACAGGATCCAAGCGGCGCGTTCGTCTGGACCACCTACGCTGCGCTGCAGTCTCTGCAGGCGGGTCTGAACCAGTCAGCCGATCCGGCTGAGATTGCCACCTGGCTGAAAGCCAACTCTGTCGATACCGTGATGGGTCCGCTTTCCTGGGATGCGAAGGGCGATCTGAAAGGCTTCGAGTTCGGCGTGTTTGACTGGCATGCTAACGGAACGGCGACCGACGCCAAATAAAAGCAAACGGCAACCTTTCGGTTGCCGTTTTAGTATTTGCACCCTCTCCTGTGGGAGAGGGGCGGGGGGAGGGCATCAGGCGGCATTCAGCAAACCTGACGTTTCTCCCACCCGTTTTCCTGCGCCGTAAACCCTAACGCCTGCATAAACGCCGCCATCACGCCGCGGTCTTCCACGCCCACGTCGGCCATCCACCAGGAGGTAACGTTCGGGTTTTCACGGATTATCTCTTCAATTAAATACTGCCCCACACCGCGACGACGGGTCACGTCACGTACGCGCAGTGAGTCCAGCGCCCCTTCGGTGCCGCTCAGGGTCACGCGAACCGCGGCGAGCAGACGCTCGTTAAAGCGTGCGGCGTAGATGCGGTGTGTCTCATCGACGCGGAGTGAAGAAGGGGAATATTCCGGCCAGATCTTGCCCAGGTCGATATGATCCTGGTCGCTAAAGGTCACCAGACGCACGATAGTCAGTTTCATTAGCTGCTTGTCCAAATCAAATTGAGTAGGGGCAGTGTACTCAATTTATTCCCTCAGCGGCTTCCTCTTTTTATCCCGGCTCACCAGGTGATTAGTTTTTTGGCAGCGCGAAGGGCAGTTTGAAAACACATGGATCGAAAAATAAGCAGAATTTTAACCTGAATGGCAGTGAATTATTCGGCGCTTTGTACCGTTATTTTATGCTGCAAACTGCAATTTTATTTGTTTATCTCTGCCTTGTTTCAGAATATTATCTTTGCTTAATCGCCTGAAAAATAGAGATTTTAGTCTGGTTTTTATGAAAAAACTGCGCTAAACCATTAAAGGCGCTGGTAAAAATAGCGTTGTGCATTAAAAGTACAGAATGCTTTTTAACCATAATAAAACAAAATATATACACGACATCACGAATGGGGATTCAGAGATGAAAAGGAACGCGAAGACGTTACTCGCGGGGATGGTTGCATTGGCGATTTCGCATGCAGCCATGGCGGAAGATATTAAGGTTGCTGTAGTGGGTGCGATGTCCGGTCCTGTTGCCCAGTGGGGGGACATGGAGTTCAACGGTGCTCGCCAGGCAATCAAAGACATCAACGCCAAAGGCGGCATCAAAGGCGACAAGCTGGTTGGCGTGGAATATGACGATGCCTGCGATCCCAAACAGGCCGTCGCGGTCGCTAACAAAATCGTGAACGATGGCATCCAGTACGTGATTGGCCACCTGTGCTCGTCGTCCACCCAGCCTGCGTCGGATATCTACGAAGACGAAGGCATTCTGATGATTACCCCGGGCGCAACCAACCCTGAACTGACTCAGCGCGGTTATCAGCACATCATGCGTACTGCCGGTCTGGACTCGTCTCAGGGACCAACCGCCGCCCGATACATCCTCGACACCGTCAAGCCGACGCGCATCGCCATTATTCATGACAAACAGCAGTACGGCGAAGGCCTGGCGCGTTCCGTTCAGGACGGGCTGAAAAAAGGCGGCGCGAATATCGTCTTCTTTGATGGCATCACCGCTGGCGAGAAAGATTTCTCCGCGCTGATCGCCCGCCTGCAAAAAGAGAATATCGATTTTGTTTACTACGGCGGCTACTACCCGGAAATGGGTCAGATGCTGCGTCAGGCGCGTTCGGTCGGGCTGAAAACCCAGTTTATGGGGCCAGAAGGCGTCGGTAACGCCTCCCTGTCGAACATCGCCGGGGACGCAGGCGAAGGCATGCTGGTGACGATGCCAAAACGCTATGACCAGGATCCTGCGAACAAGGCTATCGTAGACGCGCTCAAGGCGCAGAAGAAAGATCCAAGTGGTCCGTACGTCTGGATCACCTACGCGGCGGTGCAGTCTCTGGCAACCGCGCTGGATCGCACCGGCAGCAAAGAACCGCTGGATCTGGTGAAAGATTTAAAAGCACACGGGGCGAACACCGTGATTGGGCCGCTGAACTGGGATGAGAAAGGCGATCTGAAGGGATTTGAGTTTGGTGTCTTTAAGTGGCACGCCGACGGTTCGTCCTCGGTCGCCAAATAATTATCCCACCGCCCGGACCGCCGGGCGGGTATAAAAAGGTTTGCATATGTCCGAGCAGTTTCTCTATTTCCTGCAGCAGATGTTTAACGGCGTCACGCTGGGAAGCACCTACGCGCTGATCGCCATCGGCTACACGATGGTTTACGGCATTATCGGCATGATTAACTTCGCCCACGGCGAGGTCTACATGATCGGTAGCTATGTCTCCTTTATGATTATCGCCGCCCTGATGATGATGGGTATCGACAGCAGCTGGCTGCTGGTCGCCGCCGGGTTTGTCGGCGCGATTGTGATTGCCAGCGCCTATGGCTGGAGCATTGAACGCGTGGCGTACCGGCCGGTGCGTAGCTCCAAACGGCTGATTGCGCTGATCTCCGCCATCGGGATGTCGATCTTCCTGCAAAACTACGTCAGCCTGACGGAAGGCTCGCGCGACGTGGCGCTGCCAAGCCTGTTCAACGGTCAGTGGGTGGTCGGTGCCAGCGAGAACTTCTCTGCCTCTATCACCACCATGCAGCTGGTGATCTGGGTGGTGACCTTCGTTGCGATGCTCGCCCTGACGGTCTTTATCCGCTACTCGCGTATGGGACGCGCATGCCGTGCCTGCGCAGAAGATCTGAAGATGGCGAGCCTGCTTGGCATCAACACCGACCGCGTTATCGCCCTGACCTTTGTGATTGGGGCAGCGATGGCGGCGGTCGCGGGTGTCCTGCTGGGGCAGTTCTACGGCGTTATCAACCCGTACATCGGCTTTATGGCCGGGATGAAAGCTTTCACCGCGGCGGTCCTGGGCGGTATCGGCAGTATTCCAGGCGCGATGATTGGCGGCCTGATCCTGGGCGTGGCCGAAGCGCTCTCCTCCGCGTATCTGAGTACGGAATATAAAGATGTGGTGTCGTTTGCCCTGCTGATTCTGGTTCTGCTGGTAATGCCTACCGGTATTCTGGGTCGTCCGGAGGTAGAGAAAGTATGAAACCGATGCATTTCGCAATGGCGCTCCTCTCTGCCGCCATGTTCTTCGTGCTGGCAGGCGTCTTTATGGGCGTCCAGTTAGAGCTGGACGGCACAAAACTGGTGGTGGATACCGCCGCCGACATTCGCTGGCAGTGGATATTCATTGGCACCGCGGTTGTGTTTCTGTTCCAGATGCTGCGTCCTGTGTTCCAGAAGACGCTGAAAAGTGTCTCCGGTCCGAAATTCGTTCTGCCGGCTCTCGACGGCTCAACCGTTAAGCAGAAGCTGTTCTTCGTGGCGCTGCTGGTGGCTGCGGTGGCGTGGCCGTTTGTGGTCTCTCGCGGTACGGTCGATATCGCGACCCTGACCATGATCTACGTGATCCTCGGTCTGGGCCTGAACGTGGTGGTGGGGCTGTCTGGCCTGCTGGTGCTGGGCTACGGTGGTTTCTACGCCATCGGGGCCTATACCTTCGCGCTGCTGAACCACTATTACGGTCTCGGCTTCTGGACCTGTCTGCCGCTGGCGGGCCTGGTCTCCGCCGCGGCGGGCTTCCTGCTGGGCTTCCCGGTCTTACGCCTGCGCGGTGACTATCTGGCGATTGTGACCTTAGGCTTCGGCGAAATCGTGCGTATCCTGCTGCTCAACAACACCGAAGTGACCGGCGGCCCGAACGGGATCAGCCAGATCCCGAAACCGACCTTCTTTGGTCTGGAATTCAGCCGTACGGCTCGCGAAGGGGGCTGGGATACCTTCAGCAACTTCTTTGGCGTGAAGTACGATCCGTCCGACCGGGTGATTTGGCTCTACCTGGTGGCGTTGCTGCTGGTGGTGCTAACCCTGTTCGTGATTAACCGTCTGCTGCGTATGCCGCTGGGCCGTGCGTGGGAAGCGCTGCGTGAAGATGAAATCGCCTGCCGTTCACTGGGCCTCAACCCGACCCGCATCAAGCTGACCGCGTTTACCATCAGCGCCGCGTTTGCCGGTTTTGCCGGTACGCTGTTTGCCGCGCGTCAGGGCTTTGTCAGCCCCGAATCGTTTACCTTTGCTGAATCTGCCTTTGTACTGGCGATTGTGGTGCTCGGCGGTATGGGCTCGCAGTTTGCCGTTATCCTGGCGGCCATTCTGCTGGTGGTCTCCCGTGAGCTGATGCGCGACTTTAACGAATACAGCATGCTGATGCTGGGTGGTTTGATGGTGCTGATGATGATCTGGCGTCCGCAGGGCTTGCTGCCGATGACCCGTCCACAGCTGAAGCTGAAAAACGGGCAAGCGAAAGGAGAGCAGGCATGAGCCAGCCATTATTATCTGTTAACGGCCTGATGATGCGTTTTGGCGGCCTGCTGGCCGTCAACAACGTGAATCTGGATCTGCACAAGAAAGAGATTGTCTCCCTGATTGGCCCTAACGGCGCGGGGAAAACCACGGTCTTTAACTGCCTGACCGGTTTCTACAAGCCGACGGGTGGCACCATCAAGCTGCGCGACCAGCATCTGGAAGGGCTTCCGGGCCAGCAGATTGCCCGCATGGGGGTGGTGCGTACCTTCCAGCACGTGCGTCTGTTCCGCGAGATGACGGTGATAGAGAACCTGCTGGTGGCGCAACACCTGCAGCTCAAAACCGGTCTTTTCTCTGGCCTGCTGAAAACCCCGGCCTTCCGCCGTGCTCAGGATGAAGCGCTCGACCGCGCCGCCACCTGGCTCGACCGTATCGGCCTGCTGCAGCATGCGAACCGTCAGGCCAGCAACCTGGCCTACGGTGACCAGCGTCGTCTGGAGATCGTGCGCTGCATGGTGACGCAGCCAGAAATCCTGATGCTCGATGAACCGGCGGCAGGGCTTAACCCGAAAGAGACCAAAGAGCTGGACGAGTTGATTGCCGAACTGCGCGATCATCACGACACCACCATCCTGCTGATTGAGCATGATATGAAGCTGGTGATGGGCATTTCTGACCGTATCTACGTGGTGAACCAGGGCACGCCGCTGGCAAACGGGACGCCGGAAGAGATCCGCAACAACCCGGACGTGATCCGTGCATACCTGGGTGAGGCATAAGATGGAAAAAGCGATGTTAACGTTCGACAAGGTTAATGCTCACTACGGCAAGATACAGGCGCTGCACGATGTCAGCCTGCATATCAATCAGGGCGAAATCGTCACCCTGATTGGCGCGAACGGTGCGGGTAAAACCACGCTGCTCGGCACCCTGTGCGGCGACCCGCGCGCCACCAGCGGGCGGATTGTCTTTGATGGCAAAGATATTACCGACTGGCAAACCGCCAGAATCATGCGTGAAGCGGTAGCGATTGTCCCGGAAGGGCGTCGCGTCTTCTCACGCATGACGGTGGAAGAGAACCTTGCGATGGGCGGCTTCTTTGCTGACCGCGACCAGTACCAGTCCCGCATCAAATGGGTCTATGAGCTGTTTCCGCGTTTGTGGGAGCGCCGTATTCAGCGGGCCGGCACGATGTCCGGTGGTGAACAGCAGATGCTGGCGATTGGCCGCGCGCTGATGAGCCAGCCGCGTTTGCTGCTGCTGGATGAACCGTCGCTCGGTCTTGCGCCGATCATCATTCAGCAGATCTTCGACACCATCGAACAGCTGCGTAAAGAGGGGATGACCATCTTCCTCGTCGAGCAGAACGCCAACCAGGCGCTGAAGCTCGCCGACCGCGGCTACGTGCTGGAAAACGGCCACGTGGTGCTCTCCGATACCGGCGACGCGCTGCTGGCAAACGAAGCGGTGCGAAGCGCCTATCTCGGCGGCTAGATAAAAGCAAAAGCAAAAAGGCAACGTCAGTTGCCTTTTTTCATGCAGGGCACCAGACCGCACCGAACTTACCCCAACCGCCTTCACACAACCATCATCCGCCTGACGTTTTGTTGTCATCTCACTGTAAAGAAACAGTTATTTTTCTGTCATTCGAGCATGTCATGTTACCACGCGAGCATAAAAACGCGTGATATCGCGCATCCGGCACAATAAGAGAGATGACAATGACATCGTTACGACACACAGCTTTGGGTCTGGCAATAGGGCTGACTTTTGCGGCGAACGCAATGGCTGTCACCACCATTCCGTTCTGGCATTCCATGGAAGGGGAGTTGGGTAAAGAAGTTGACTCCCTGGCGCAGCGTTTCAACGACACCCATCCGGATTACAAAATTGTGCCGGTGTACAAAGGTAACTACGAGCAGAGCCTGAGCGCGGGCATTGCCGCTTTCCGTACCGGTAATGCACCTGCGCTGCTTCAGGTTTACGAAGTCGGTACTGCGACCATGATGGCCTCTAAAGCCATTAAACCGGTCTACGAAGTGTTTAAAGACGCAGGTATCAACTTCGACGAATCGCAGTTCGTGCCGACCGTGGCGGGTTACTACACCGATTCCAAAACCGGTCATCTGCTGTCTCAGCCGTTTAACAGCTCCACGCCGGTGCTGTACTACAACAAAGACGCCTTCAAGAAAGCCGGTTTAGATCCGGAACAACCGCCAAAAACCTGGCAGGATCTGGCGGCGTACACCGCTAAGCTGAAAGCGGCAGGGATGAAGTGCGGCTACGCCAGCGGCTGGCAGGGCTGGATCCAGATTGAAAACTTCAGCGCCTGGCACGGCCTGCCGGTGGCCACTAAAAACAACGGCTTCGACGGCACCGACGCGGTACTGGAGTTCAACAAGCCAGAGCAGGTGAAGCACATCGCTCTGCTTGCCGATCTCAACAAGAAGGGCGATTTCAGCTATTTCGGGCGTAAAGACGAATCCACCGAGAAGTTCTACAACGGTGACTGTGCGATTACGACCGCCTCTTCCGGCTCTCTGGCGGATATCCGTCATTACGCAAAATTCAACTACGGCGTAGGCATGATGCCTTACGATGCTGACGTGAAAGGCGCACCGCAGAACGCCATCATCGGTGGGGCGAGCCTGTGGGTCATGCAGGGCAAAGACAAGGGCACCTACAAGGGCGTGGCCGAGTTCCTCGACTTCCTGGCGAAGCCAGAGAATGCCGCCGAATGGCATCAGAAAACCGGCTACCTGCCTATCACCACGGCCGCGTATGACCTGACCCGCGAGCAGGGCTTCTACAGCAAAAACCCGGGCGCGGATATCGCGACGCGTCAGATGCTCAACAAGCCGCCATTGCCGTTCACCAAAGGCCTGCGTCTGGGGAACATGCCGCAGATCCGTACCATCGTAGATGAAGAGCTGGAAAGCGTGTGGACCGGGAAGAAAACCCCACAGCAGGCGCTGGATTCTGCGGTAGAGCGCGGTAATCAGCTGCTGCGCCGCTTTGAGCAATCAACAAAGTCTTAATCATTTTACCCTCATCCTGTCCCTCTCCCTGCGGGAAGGGCTGGGGTGAGGGCTACCTACGCTGAGCTAAACTATGTCCTCATCCCGTCCGGTGTTCCGTTCGCGCTGGCTGCCGTATTTGCTGGTCGCGCCGCAGCTGGTCATCACCGTTATCTTCTTTATCTGGCCTGCGGGCGAGGCGCTCTGGTACTCGGTACAAAGCGTCGATCCGTTTGGGCTTTCCAGCCAGTTTGTCGGGCTGGACAACTTTACCGCGCTGTTCCACGACAGCTATTACCTCGACGCCTTCTGGACGACCATGAAGTTCAGCGCGCTGGTCACTGTCAGCGGCCTTGTCGCATCGCTCTTTTTCGCGGCGCTGGTGGATTACGTGGTGCGCGGCAGCCGTCTGTATCAGACGCTGATGCTGCTACCTTACGCCGTGGCGCCAGCCGTCGCCGCCGTGCTGTGGATCTTCCTGTTTAACCCAGGGCGCGGGCTGATTACCCATTTCCTGGCGGAGTTCGGCTACGACTGGAACCACGCCCAGAACAGCGGTCAGGCGATGTTCCTGGTGGTCTTCGCGTCGGTGTGGAAACAGATCAGCTACAACTTCCTGTTCTTCTTTGCTGCGCTGCAGTCTATTCCGCGCTCGCTGGTTGAAGCCGCGGCGATTGATGGTGCAGGGCCGGTCCGTCGTTTCTTTAGGCTGTCGCTGCCGCTGATTGCCCCGGTGAGTTTCTTCCTGCTGGTGGTCAACCTGGTTTACGCCTTCTTCGACACCTTCCCGGTGATCGACGCCGCCACGGCCGGTGGCCCGGTACAGGCCACGACGACGCTTATCTATAAGATCTATCGCGAAGGCTTTGCCGGTCTGGATCTCTCGGCATCCGCCGCCCAGTCGGTCGTGTTGATGTTCCTCGTCATCCTTCTCACGGTAGTGCAGTTCCGTTATGTCGAAAGTAAGGTGCGCTACCAATGATCGAGAACCGTCGCGGGCTGACGATGTTCAGCCACACCATGCTGATTTTGGGCATCATCGTCATTCTGTTCCCGCTGTACGTGGCCTTCGTTGCCGCCACGCTGGACACCAAAGCGGTGTTTGATACGCCGATGACGCTGATCCCTGGCGGGCATCTTTTCGAAAACATGAAAACCATCTGGACCCAGGGCGTGGGCGCTAACAGCGCGCCATTCTGGCTGATGATGCTGAACAGCTTCATCATGGCGTTCGGTATTACGGTGGGCAAAATCACGGTGTCGATGCTCTCGGCCTTCGCCATCGTCTGGTTCCGCTTTCCCCTGCGTAACCTGTTCTTCTGGATGATCTTCATCACCCTGATGCTGCCGGTAGAAGTGCGTATCTTCCCGACGGTGGAAGTGATCGCCAACCTGAAGATGCTGGACAGCTACGCAGGTTTAACCCTGCCGCTGATGGCCTCGGCCACCGCCACCTTCCTGTTCCGCCAGTTCTTTATGACCCTGCCGGACGAGCTGATTGAGGCCGCGCGTATTGACGGAGCTTCGCCGATGCGCTTCTTCCGTGACATCGTGCTGCCGCTGTCGAAAACCAACCTTGCGGCGCTGTTTGTCATCACCTTTATCTACGGCTGGAACCAGTATCTGTGGCCGCTGCTAATTATTCAGGACGTCAATCTTGGCACCGCCGTGGCGGGCATCAAAGGCATGATCGCCACCGGTGAAGGTACCACGCTCTGGAACCAGGTGATGGCGGCGATGCTGCTCACCCTTATCCCCCCGGTCGTTATCGTTTTAGCCATGCAACGTGCGTTCGTGCGTGGTTTAGTGGACAGTGAGAAATAAGATGGCAGGTTTAAAATTACAGGCAGTGACCAAAAGCTGGGACAACAAAACCCAGGTCATTCAGCCGTTAACGCTCGACGTGGCGGACGGGGAATTTATCGTGATGGTTGGCCCGTCAGGCTGCGGAAAATCGACGCTGCTGCGCATGGTTGCCGGGCTTGAACGTGTGACCAGCGGCGATATCTGGATCGATCGCCAGCGCGTGACCGAGATGGAGCCGAAGGACCGGGGCATCGCGATGGTGTTTCAGAACTACGCCCTTTATCCGCACATGAGCGTGGAAGAGAACATGGCCTGGGGGCTGAAAATCCGCGGGATGGGCAAAAGCCATATCGATGAGCGCGTGAAAGAGGCGGCGCGTATTCTGGAACTGGATGGCCTGCTCAAGCGACGTCCGCGTGAACTGTCCGGCGGACAGCGCCAGCGCGTGGCGATGGGGCGCGCCATTGTGCGTGACCCTGCGGTGTTCCTGTTCGACGAGCCGCTCTCAAACCTTGATGCCAAGCTGCGCGTGCAGATGCGCCTTGAGCTGCAGCAGTTGCACCGTCGTCTGAAAACCACCTCCCTGTATGTGACGCACGATCAGGTGGAAGCGATGACCCTCGCCCAGCGCGTGATGGTGATGAACAAAGGCGTCGCCGAACAGATTGGCACCCCGGTGGAGGTATACGAGAAACCGGCCTCCCGCTTTGTGGCGAGCTTTATTGGCAGCCCGGCGATGAACCTGCTGGAAGGGCGGATCAGCAGCGCCGGTACGCACTTTGAGCTGGAAAGTGGGATGGCGCTGCCCGTAAACGGGTACTATCGTGGCTATGCCGGGCGTAAGATGACGCTCGGTATCCGCCCGGAACATATTGGGTTAACCTCACAGGCGGAAGGCGGCGTGCCGCTGGTGGTGGACACGCTGGAGATGCTGGGGGCTGACAACCTGGCGCACGGACGTTGGGGTGAACAAAAAATGGTGGTGCGTCTGGCCCATCAGGAGCGCCCTAAAGCAGGCAGCACGCTGTGGCTGCATCTGCCGGAAGATCACCTGCACGTATTCGACGGTGAAACAGGACAACGTATATGAGTAACTGGCCTTATCCCCACATCGTCGCCCACCGGGGCGGCGGTAAACTGGCGCCGGAAAACACGCTGGCGGCTATCGATATGGGCGCGCATTACGGTCACACGATGATCGAGTTCGACGCCAAACTATCGAAAGACGGCGAGATTTTCCTTCTGCATGATGACAACCTCGAACGCACCAGCAATGGCTGGGGCGTGGCGGGAGACCTGCCGTGGCGCGATCTGCTGAACGTCGACGCCGGAAGCTGGTACAGCAGCGAGTTCAAAGGCGAGCCGCTGCCGCTGCTGGCGGAAGTGGCCGACCGCTGTCGTCTGCACGGCATGATGGCCAATATCGAAATCAAACCAACCACCGGCACCGGGCCACTCACAGGTAAAGTCATTGCGCTGGCCGCGCGTGAGCTGTGGGAGGGCATGACGCCACCCCTGCTGTCGTCGTTTGACATTGATGCCCTGGAGGCGGCGCAGGCGTCCGTCCCGGCGTTGCCGCGCGGACTGTTGCTTGATACGTGGCGTGATGACTGGCGTGAGCAGACCAGCCGTTTAGGGTGTGTGTCGATTCACCTGAACCACGCGCTGCTGGATGAGGCACGGGTAAAAATGTTGAAAGAGGCGGGGCTGCATATCCTGGTCTATACCGTCAACAAACCCCAGCGTGCGGCGGAGCTGCTGCGCTGGGGGGTGGACAGCATCTGTACCGATGCGATTGACGTAATCGGTCCGGACTTTAGTTCTGCGAAGAATTAAGCATCCCGCCATTCGACGGTGACTGGGACGGCAGCATATGCTGCTGTCCGCTGCCCGACGAGGTCATCCCGCCCAGCATCCCGCCGTTTGGGTTAGGCAGCGGCTGCTCACGCACCTGACCCTGCTGTATGCGCTGGGTGTTGGTGTTCATCTGGTTTTGCAGGCTTTGCTGCTGCATCTGGGTCTGCGTTTTCAACTGCTGGTTCAGCATCCCTTTCTGCTGTTGCTGCTGGCTCATCATCTCCGTTTGCATACGCTGCTGGCTTGGAATGACGTAGCCCTGCTGGTTCGGGTTGTTCATCGTATTGAGTGGCTGTGCGAGCGCGGCAAACGGAAGCAGCGCCGTAAGAATCAGTAAGCGTTTCATTGTCATCTCCTTCTTTTGAGGCTTCTTTTAAGTTTACCCTGATTTCACCATGACGATGATTTTTTAGGAGTTGTGAACCAGGCTTAAGCGGGGAATATGGCCCTCTTCACCTGGAGAACAATAATGATGAAACTAACGTTTTTGCGCTGGATAGCGATCGCCGCGCTGATGGCAGGCGGCACATTTAGCGTGGCGGCCAACCCGCCAGCGGCTCCGCCAGTTTCGTACGGCGTGGAGGAAGATGTTTTTCATCCCGTGCGGGCAACGCAGGGTATGGTGGCGTCGGTGGATGCGCTGGCAACGAAAGTGGGCGTCGATATTCTCCGGCAGGGCGGTAATGCGGTGGATGCGGCAGTCGCGGTGGGCTATGCGCTGGCGGTGACGCATCCGCAGGCGGGGAACCTGGGCGGCGGCGGCTTTATGATGCTGCGGACCAAAGACGGCAAAACCACCGCCATCGACTTCCGTGAGATGGCCCCCGGACAGGCTTCCCGCGATATGTTCCTTGACGATCAAGGCAACCCGGACAGCAAAAAATCCCTGACCTCGCATCTCGCCTCCGGTACGCCGGGCACCGTCGCAGGCTTCTCCCTGGCGCTGGAAAAATATGGCACCCTGCCGCTCAACAAAGTGGTACAGCCTGCGATTAAGCTCGCCCGTGAAGGTTTTGTGGTGAATGACGCCCTGGCTGACGATCTTAAAACCTATGGCAGCGAAGTGATTCCGAATCACGAAAACAGCAAGGCTATCTTCTGGAAAGACGGCGAACCGCTGAAGAAGGGCGATAAGCTGGTGCAGAAGAACCTGGCGAAAAGTATGGAGCTGATCGCGGAGCACGGCCCGGATGCGTTCTATAAAGGGGCGATTGCCGATCAGATTGCCGAAGAGATGCAAAAGAACGGTGGGCTTATCACCAAAGCGGATCTCGCGGAGTACAAGGTCGTCGAGCGTGAGCCGATTCACGGAAGCTATCGCGGCTATGACGTTTTCTCGATGCCGCCTCCGTCTTCCGGCGGCATTCACATCGTGCAGATCCTCAACATTCTTGAAAACTTCGATATGCACAAGTTCGGCTTCGGCAGTGCGGATGCCATGCAGGTGATGGCAGAGGCGGAAAAACGCGCCTACGCCGACCGTTCAGAATACCTGGGCGACCCGGACTTCGTGAAGGTGCCGTGGCAGGCGCTGACCAATAAAGCCTATGCTAAATCGATTGCTGATGAGATTGACATCAACAAGGCCAAACCGTCGAGCGAGATCCGCCCGGGCAAGCTGGCACCGTATGAGAGCAACCAGACCACCCACTTCTCTGTGGTGGATAAAGACGGTAACGCGGTGGCGGTGACCTATACCCTCAACACCACCTTTGGTACAGGCATCGTGGCAGGCAATAGCGGGATTCTGCTCAATAACGAGATGGATGACTTCTCGGCCAAACCGGGCGTGCCGAACGTCTACGGGCTGGTGGGTGGGGATGCGAATGCGGTCGGACCGAAGAAGCGTCCGCTATCGTCCATGTCGCCTACCATCGTGGTCAAAGACGGTAAAACCTGGTTGGTGACAGGCAGCCCTGGCGGCAGCCGTATTATCACCACGGTGCTGCAGATGGTGGTGAACAGCATCGACTTTGGAATGAATGTCGCCGAAGCGACGAACGCACCACGTTTCCATCATCAGTGGCTGCCGGATGAGTTGCGCGTTGAGAAGGGCTTTAGCCCGGACACCTTAAAACTGCTGGAGCAGCGCGGACAGAAGGTGGCGCTGAAAGAGGCAATGGGCAGCACCCAGAGCATTATGGTCGGCCCGGACGGCACGCTGTTTGGGGCCTCGGATCCGCGTTCGGTGGATGATTTGACGGCGGGGTTCTGATTTTGTTGCCCGGTAAGCGTCGCGTTACCGGGCAATTTATCACTTCAGCCGGGCCATGTAATACGCGTCCACATAGTCGCCGTTACGCAGGGCGAAGTTCCTGCCGGTCCCTTCGATTTCAAACCCAAACTTCTTATACAGCGCCAGTGCCGCAGGGTTATCCGCAAAAACCGTGAGCTCAATGCGTTCAATGCGCAACCAGTTGTCGCAGAGATTGACCATTTCGCGCATGAGCGCACGACCCACACCGCGTCCCTGTACATCAGCGGCCACGCTAATGCCGAACGTTGCAACGTGGCTGCGGCGGGGATTTTCCATCACATCGAGTGCCATATGGCCAACCACTCGCTGGTCCAGACAGGCGACGAGATGCCGTCTTCCCGGTTTCGTCGCGACCCGGTCATGCCACATATCCATTGAGGGATGGGGAAGTTGTAGCGTGTCGTGATACACCCCAGGATGCGACATAATGTCACGTAACGCTTCTGCATCGCAGGCTTCGATATGGCGTATCACAATCTCACTCATTCCTTCATCCTCAGTCAGTTAAACGTCTATTCCAACATCAGTGAGATTAAAATTTGAGTCAACTGCTAATTTTTGCAAAAAAGATTGGACAAGTGCGAATGAGAATGATTATTATTGCTCTGCATTCAGGAAGACCCCTACGGGACCTGAAAGCACGACATTGCTCACATTGCTTCCAGTATTACTTTAGCCAGCTTTTCGCTGGCTTTTTTTTGTCTTTTTTCGCCCGCTCCCCGTGGAAGAGAGCTGGGGTGAGGGCAAAACTTGCGCTATGGTTGCACTCAGTAACCTTAAAAAGGACTGAGCCATGACATTACATTGCGCATTTATTGGATTTGGCAAAAGCACCACGCGTTACCACCTTCCGTATGTTCTCAACCGCAAAGACAGCTGGCACGTTGCCCATATCTACCGGCGTCGCGCGAAGCCGGAAGAGCAGTCTCCCCAGTACTCCCATATTCATTTCACCAGCGATCTTGATGAGGTCCTCAACGATCCGCAGGTCAAACTGGTGATTGTCTGTACCCATGCTGACAGCCATTTCGAGTACGCAAAACGCGCGCTGGAGGCGGGCAAAAACGTGCTGGTGGAAAAGCCGTTTACCCCGACAATGGCAGAGGCGAAAACGTTGTTTGACCTGGCGAAGCGCAAAGGGCTGACCGTCACGCCGTACCAAAACCGCCGCTTTGACAGCTGCTTCCTGACGGCAAAAAAAGTGATTGAGAGCGGTAAACTGGGTGACATCGTCGAGATTGAAAGCCACTTTGATTACTACCGCCCGGTGGCCGAAACGCATCCCGGTCTGCCGCAGGATGGCTCATTCTATGGTCTGGGCGTGCATACGCTCGATCAAATCATCTCTCTGTTTGGCCGACCGGACCACATGGCGTATGACATTCGCAGCCTGCGGAATAAAGCCAACCCGGACGATACCTTCGAAGCCCAGCTGTTTTACGGCGACCTGAAAGCCATCGTCAAAACCAGCCATCTGGTGAAAATTGACTACCCGAAATTTATTGTGCATGGCACCAGAGGCTCGTTTATCAAGTACGGTATCGACCAGCAGGAGACCAGCCTGAAGGCGAACATTATGCCCGGCGACCCGGGGTTTGCGGCGGATGACTCCGTGGGCGTGCTGGAGTATGTCAACGCAGAGGGCATCACCGTTAAAGAGGACGTGAAACCCGAAGCGGGTGACTATGGCCGCGTTTACGATGCGCTGTATGAGACCCTGACTAACGGTGTACCCAATTACGTCAAGGAATCTGAAGTTATGACCAATCTCGAACTCCTTGAACGGGCCTTCGAACAGGCCTCTCCTGCCACGATAACCCTCGCCAGATAAGAAATTATGACTCCTCTTTGCTTGTTCTAAATTTTTGAACAGAGGAGTCAATTTTCACCCTCTATGATCCCAGGCCGTTTGCGTCCACACTTACTCCATCGAAACGAACTGAGGGTGAAACAATGATCTACTTACGCAAAGCAAACGAACGTGGTCACGCGAATCATGGCTGGCTGGACTCATGGCATTCATTCTCGTTTGCTGACTACTACGACCCGAACTTTATGGGCTTCTCCGCACTGCGCGTCATTAACGATGACGTGATTGATGCAGGCCAGGGCTTCGGTACCCACCCGCACAAAGACATGGAAATCCTGACGTATGTGCTGGAAGGGGCGGTTGAGCACCAGGACAGCATGGGCAACAAAGAGCAGGTTCCGGCGGGCGAGTTCCAGATTATGAGTGCGGGTACCGGGGTGCGTCACTCTGAATACAACCCAAGCAAAACGGAAAAACTGCACCTGTATCAAATCTGGATCATTCCGGAAGAAACCGGCATCACCCCGCGCTACGAACAGCGCCGCTTTGATGCTAAACAGGGCAAACAGCTGGTGCTCTCTCCGGATGCGCGTGACGGTTCGCTGAAAGTGCACCAGGATATGGAACTGTACCGCTGGGCGCTGGCAAAAGACGAACAGTCTGTCCATCAGATTGCCGCTAACCGCCGCGTCTGGATCCAGGTGGTGAAAGGCGAGGTGTCTATTAACGGCACGAAAGCTACCACGGCGGATGGTCTGGCAATCTGGGATGAGCAGGCACTGTCCGTGCATGCCGACAGTGAAAGCGAAATTCTGCTGTTTGATCTGCCACCGGTGTAATAAATCATAAATAAATGCCCATCCTTCCCTTTGACAGGGGAAGGATGGGCTTTGTCCGTGATAAACTGAGCAAATCTATCACTTACGATTTCTCAGGACGATGAAAAAGAAACGCCCCGTACTTCAGGATGTAGCCGATCGCGTCGGTGTGACCAAAATGACGGTCAGCCGGTTTTTACGTAACCCGGAACAGGTTTCCGTGGCGTTGCGTGGCAAGATTGCCGCTGCCCTCGATGAACTGGGGTATATCCCTAACCGCGCCCCCGATATTCTTTCGAATGCGACCAGCCGCGCGGTTGGCGTCCTCCTGCCTTCCTTAACCAACCAGGTTTTTGCCGAGGTGTTGCGCGGCATTGAAAGCGTGACCGATGCCTTTGGCTATCAGACCATGCTCGCTCACTATGGGTACAAGCCGGAACTGGAAGAAGAACGTCTTGAGTCCATGCTCTCCTGGAACATCGACGGCCTGATTTTAACCGAACGTACTCACACCCCCCGTACGCTAAAAATGATTGAAGTGGCAGGCATTCCGGTGGTGGAGCTGATGGACAGCCAGTCGCCGTGTCTCGATATTGCGGTGGGCTTTGATAACTTCGAAGCGGCGCGCCAGATGACGGCGGCCATCATCGCCCGCGGCCATCGGCATATTGCCTACCTGGGTGCACGTCTGGATGAACGTACTATCATCAAACAGAAGGGATACGAGCAGGCAATGCTCGACGCCGGTTTAACACCGTACAGCGTGATGGTTGAGCAGTCTTCATCCTATACGTCGGGTATTGAGCTGATGCGTCAGGCACGACGCGAGTATCCGCAACTGGACGGTATTTTCTGTACCAACGATGACCTTGCGGTCGGTGCAGCGTTCGAATGCCAGCGTCTGGGGCTGAAGATCCCCGAAGACATGGCGATTGCCGGTTTCCACGGCCACGACATCGGCCAGGTGATGGAACCCCGTCTGGCGAGCGTCCTGACACCGCGTGAACGTATGGGCCGTATTGGCGCAGAACGCCTGCTGGCGCGCATACGTGGCGAGACGGTGACGCCGAAAATGTTAGATTTAGGTTTCACCTTGTCACCGGGTGGATCTATTTAAGCTGACAAATTTGAAGTGGGTCACACTTATTCACTTCGCGCACGTTTGGATATTGCTTCTCTTTTGCCCCGGCAGGACAATGTTACCGATAACTGTTACCCGTAACAATTGACTGAGGGACACCCTTTGAGCACGACTAATCATGATCACCACGTTTACGTCCTGATGGGCGTTTCCGGTAGCGGTAAATCTGCCGTGGCCAGCGAAGTGGCGCATCAACTTCATGCGGCGTTTCTTGATGGCGACTTCCTCCATCCGCGCAGCAATATCATGAAAATGGCCTCCGGCGAGCCGCTGAACGATGACGACCGCAAACCGTGGTTGCAGGCGCTGAATGACGCCGCGTTCGCGATGCAGCGTACCAACAAGGTCTCCCTGATCGTCTGCTCCGCGCTGAAAAAAACCTACCGCGACCTGCTGCGTGACGGCAACCCGAACCTCTCTTTCATCTACCTGAAAGGCGATTTCGAGGTGATTGAGAGCCGTCTGAAGGCGCGTAAAGGCCACTTCTTCAAAACCCAGATGCTGGTGACGCAGTTCGAAGCGTTGCAGGAGCCGGGTGACGATGAGAAAGACGTCTTAGTGGTTGATATCGATCAGTCACTGGAGGGTGTTGTTGCCAGCACCATCGAGGTCATTAATAAAAGGCAGTAAGTTTTGAGTACATTAACGCTAGTTTTAACAGCAGTTGGTTCCGTATTGCTGCTGCTGTTTTTAGTGATGAAAGCGCGTATGCATGCTTTCGTTGCCTTAATGGTGGTGTCTATTGGTGCAGGTCTCTTTTCCGGTATGCCGCTCGATAAGATCGCAGCGACAATGGAAAAAGGGATGGGTGGCACGCTGGGTTTCCTGGCCATTGTGGTCGCGCTGGGCGCGATGTTTGGCAAGATCCTGCATGAGACGGGCGCAGTCGACCAGATTGCCGTCAAAATGCTCAAATCCTTCGGACACAGCCGTGCGCACTACGCGATTGGCCTCGCCGGTCTGATTTGTGCGCTGCCGCTGTTCTTCGAAGTGGCCGTGGTGCTGCTGATTAGCGTGGCGTTCTCGATGGCGCGCCATACCGGCACTAACCTCGTGAAGCTGGTGATTCCGCTGTTTGCGGGCGTGGCGGCTGCGGCGGCGTTCCTGCTGCCTGGGCCTGCGCCGATGCTGCTGGCTTCTCAAATGCACGCCGATTTTGGCTGGATGATCCTGATTGGCCTGTGTGCAGCGATCCCGGGAATGATTATTGCCGGCCCGCTGTGGGGCAACTTCATCAGCCGTTACGTTGAGCTTCACATTCCGGATGACGTCACCGAGCCGCACCTTGGCGAAGGCAAAATGCCGTCCTTCGGCTTCAGCCTGGCGCTGATCCTGCTGCCGCTGGTGCTGGTGGGGCTGAAAACTATCGCCGCGCGTTTCGTGCCGGTAGGGTCTACCGCGTACGAATGGTTTGAGTTTATCGGCCACCCGTTCACCGCGATCCTGGTGGCGTGTCTGGTGGCGATGTACGGCCTGGCGATGCGTCAGGGCATGCCGAAAGACAAAGTGATGGAAATCTGCGGTCATGCGCTGCAGCCGGCGGGTATCATTCTGCTGGTGATCGGTGCCGGTGGCGTGTTCAAACAGGTGCTGGTGGATTCCGGCGTGGGTCCGGCGTTGGGCGAAGCCCTGACCGGCATGGGGCTGCCCATTGCGGTGACCTGTTTCGTACTGGCTGCGGCGGTGCGTATCATCCAGGGCTCTGCGACGGTGGCATGTTTAACCGCCGTGGGTCTGGTGATGCCGGTGATTGAACAGCTTAACTACTCCGGTGCCCAGATGGCCGCGCTCTCAATCTGTATTGCGGGCGGTTCGATTGTGGTGTCACACGTCAACGACGCCGGCTTCTGGCTGTTCGGTAAATTTACCGGTGCGACCGAAGCGCAAACCCTGAAAACCTGGACGCTGATGGAAACCATCCTCGGCACGACGGGTGCCATTGTCGGGATGATTGCGTTTACGTTGCTGAGTTAAACCCGGCTAAAAGCAAAAGGACAACGTGAGTTGTCCTTTTTTGTTTTTACCTAGCCCTTCATCCACGCGCGGATCCCGTCCAGGAACATCTGCGTTGCCATCATCACCAGAATCAACCCCATCAGGCGCTCCAGCGCGTTTACGCCTTTCTCACCCAGCAGGCGCAGGAACAACGACGACTGCAGCAGAATGATAAACGTCCCGCCCCAGGCAATCAGCAAGGCAATCACCAGATGGCTCATCTGATTAGGGTACTGATGCGACAGCAGCATCAGCGTTGCCAGAATCGTCGGTCCGGCGACAAGGGGAATCGCCAGCGGCACAATAAACGGCTCTTCCCCCGCGGGCAGGCCGCTGCTGCTGCCTTCGGCGCTCGGGAAAATCATCTTAATCGCTATCAGGAACAGGATAATCCCACCGGAAATCGAAACCGTTTCGGCACGCAGATTCAGGAAGGCGAGGATTTTCTCACCGGCAAACAGGAAGATGAACATCACCAGCAGCGCGATAAGCAGCTCGCGGATCATGATCGCCCGACGGCGTTTGGGTTCGGTGTGCTTCAGCACCGACATGAAGATAGGCAGGTTGCCCAGAGGATCCATTATCAGGATCAATAAAACCGCCGCGGATATGATTTCACTCATTAAAATTATCCCTGAAACTCTCTATGGTTATTATGATGATTAGCGCTATTTCTGATTGGCGGGCCATCATCGATTAATTTCGCTTGCGACTTTGGCAGCATTTTGTAATGTGAAGCATATCCCAGTTGAATACTGGTTTGCACAATCAGCACACACCCTCTGCAGGAAAAAAATGCTATGAAAAACGTTGGTTTTATCGGCTGGCGCGGTATGGTCGGCTCTGTTCTCATGCAACGCATGGTTGAAGAGCGCGATTTTGACGCCATCCGCCCGGTCTTCTTCTCCACTTCCCAGCTCGGCCAGGCTGCACCTTCTTTTGGCGGCAGCACCGGTACGTTGCAGGATGCTTTCGATCTGGAAGCGCTGAAGGCACTCGACATTATTGTCACTTGCCAGGGCGGCGATTATACCAACGAAATTTATCCAAAGCTGCGTGAAAGCGGCTGGCAGGGCTACTGGATTGATGCGGCGTCTTCACTGCGCATGAAAGACGATGCCATCATCATTCTCGACCCGGTCAACCAGGACGTCATCACCGACGGCCTGAACAACGGCGTAAAAACCTTTGTCGGCGGTAACTGCACCGTCAGCCTGATGCTGATGTCCCTCGGCGGCCTGTTCGCGCAGGACCTGGTGGAGTGGGTCTCCGTGGCGACTTACCAGGCCGCGTCCGGCGGCGGTGCGCGTCATATGCGCGAGCTGCTGACGCAGATGGGCCAGTTGCACCACAGCGTTGCAACCGAGCTGGCAAACCCGGCCTCCGCTATTCTCGATATCGAGCGTAAAGTCACCGAGCTGACCCGCAGCGGCGAGCTGCCGGTGGATAACTTTGGTGTACCGCTGGCCGGTGGTCTGATCCCGTGGATCGACAAACAGCTGGATAACGGCCAGACCCGCGAAGAGTGGAAAGGTCAGGCTGAGACCAACAAAATACTCAATACCGCGAACACCATTCCAGTTGACGGTCTGTGCGTACGTATCGGCGCGCTGCGCTGCCACAGCCAGGCCTTCACGATTAAACTGAAAAAAGATGTGTCGATTCCGACCGTGGAAGAGCTGCTGGCTGCACACAACCCGTGGGCGAAAGTGGTTCCAAACGATCGCGACATCACCATGCGTGAATTGACCCCGGCTGCCGTCACCGGCACGCTGACCACCCCGGTTGGTCGTCTGCGTAAGCTGAACATGGGGCCGGAGTTCCTTTCTGCATTCACCGTCGGCGACCAGCTTCTTTGGGGCGCAGCCGAGCCGCTGCGTCGCATGCTGCGCCAGCTGGCGTAATAATTTGTTAAACCCCGGGGGGTGATTTTCACCCCCTTTTCCGCGTACTACATGGAGTAAAACGCATATGTCTTATTTTTTATCAGGAGTCATTTAGAGCGTTGGCTATGCTTTAAGGAAGAGTTATTTCTTACCTGAGGTTAGGACGGGGCTGAGAGGATGCCCGTTCAGGTCACATTAAAGTCGTCCCAGGCGCTAAAAAAGGACGACATAAAAAACAGGATGAATACCATGTCCGATCGTGTGGATAGAGACGTGATTAATGCGCTTATTGCGGGTCATTTTGCCGACCCCTTTTCCGTACTGGGGATGCACCGTACCGAGGCCGGGCTGGAAGTCCGGGCACTGTTACCGGATGCCACAGAAGTGTGGGTTATCGAACCCAAAACCGGCCGCAAGGTCGGCAATCTGGAATGCCTCGATTCTCGTGGCTTCTTTTCGGGCGTAATGCCCCGTCGTAAAAACCCTTTTCGTTATCAGCTTGCCGTTATCTGGCATGGTCAGCAAAATCTCATCGATGATCCCTACAGCTTTGGGCCTCTTTTACAGGAGATGGACGCGTGGCTGCTGTCTGAAGGTACCCACCTGCGACCTTATGAAACGCTGGGTGCCCATGCCGATACGATGGATGGCATCACCGGCACGCGGTTTGCCGTGTGGGCGCCTAACGCCCAGCGAGTCTCCGTTGTTGGCCAGTTCAACTACTGGGATGGCCGTCGTCACCCGATGCGTCTGCGCCGTGAAAGCGGTATCTGGGAGCTGTTTATCCCCGGCGCGCACAACGGCCAGCTGTATAAATTCGAGATGATCGATGCGCACGGCAAGCTGCGTATTAAGTCCGACCCGTACGCCTTCGAAGCGCAGATGCGTCCGGAAACCGCGTCAATGATTTGCGGCCTGCCGGAGAAAGTTGTCCAGAGTGAAGAACGCAAGCAGGCCAACCGCTTTGATGCGCCAATCTCCGTCTATGAAGTGCATCTCGGTTCCTGGCGTCGCCATACCGATAACAACTTCTGGCTCAGCTACCGGGAGCTTGCCGACCAGCTGGTTCCGTACGCGAAATGGATGGGCTTTACCCACCTTGAGCTGCTGCCAATTAATGAACACCCGTTCGACGGAAGCTGGGGTTATCAGCCGACCGGGATGTATGCCCCGACGCGTCGCTTCGGCACGCGCGATGACTTCCGCTATTTTATCAATGCCGCGCACGCCGCCGGGTTAAACGTGATCCTCGACTGGGTGCCGGGCCATTTCCCGTCCGATGATTTTAGTCTTTCAGAGTTTGACGGCACTAAGCTGTACGAGCACAGCGACCCGCGCGAAGGCTATCACCAGGACTGGAACACGCTGATCTACAACTACGGTCGTCGTGAAGTGGCAAACTACCTCGTGGGCAATGCGCTGTACTGGATTGAGCGCTTTGGCATTGATGCCCTGCGCGTTGATGCCGTGGCGTCGATGATCTACCGCGACTACAGCCGCAAAGAAGGCGAGTGGATCCCGAACGAGTATGGCGGCCGTGAAAACCTGGAAGCGATTGAGTTTCTGCGCAACACCAACCGTATTATCGGCGAGCAGGTAGAAGGTGCGGTGACGATGGCGGAAGAGTCCACCGACTTCCCTGGCGTCTCCCGTCCACCGTCAACCGGCGGACTGGGGTTCTGGTACAAATGGAACCTGGGGTGGATGCACGACACGCTCGACTACATGAAGCTGGATCCCGTCTACCGTCAGTATCACCATGACAAACTCACCTTCGGGCTGCTCTACAACTACACCGAGAACTTCATGCTGCCGCTGTCGCATGACGAAGTGGTGCATGGCAAAAAATCCATTCTCGACCGCATGCCGGGCGATGCATGGCAGAAGTTCGCCAACCTGCGCGCCTACTACGGCTGGATGTTCGCCTTCCCGGGTAAAAAACTGCTGTTTATGGGCAATGAGTTCGCCCAGGGGCGCGAGTGGAACCACGACACCAGCCTCGACTGGCATCTGCTGGAAGGTGGCGACAACTGGCACCACGGCGTGCAGCGTCTGGTGCGGGACCTGAACCTGACCTACCGTCACCACAAAGCCCTGCATGAGCTTGATTTTGACCCGTACGGTTTCGAGTGGCTGGTGGTGGATGACCATGAGCGCTCGGTGTTTGTCTTTGTGCGGCGGGATAAAGCCGGCAACGAAATTATCGTCGCCAGCAACTTTACCCCTGTACCGCGCCATCATTATCGCTTCGGGATTAACCAGGCCGGCAAGTGGCGTGAAATCCTGAATACCGATTCCACGCACTACCACGGCAGCAATGCCGGTAACGGTGGTCTGGTGCAAAGCGATGCCATTGAAAGCCACGGGCGACCGAATTCCCTGAGCCTTACGCTACCGCCGCTCAGCACCATCTGGCTGATCCGGGAGGGGGAATGACCCAGCTTACGGCAGGTAAACCCGAACCGCTCGGGGCACGTTTTGATGGAAAGGGGGTGAATTTCACGCTCTTTTCTGCCCATGCGGAGCGGGTTGAACTGTGCGTATTTGACGGCGAGGGTAATGAACATCGTTACGACCTGCCGTCTCGCACAGGAGATACCTGGCACGGCTACCTGGCCGGGGGACGGCCAGGAATGCACTACGGCTATCGCGTACACGGCCCGTGGGCACCTGCGCAGGGGCACTGGTTTAACCCGGCGAAGCTGCTGATCGATCCGTGTGCGCACCGCGTGGATGGCGAGTTTAAAGACGATCCTATTTTCCATGTCGGCTACGGTGAACCCGACCACCGCGACAGCGCCCCCGTGGCGCCTAAAAGCGTGGTGGTGAACGATCTCTACGACTGGGAAGACGATGCCCCGCCGCGCACGCCGTGGGGCAACACCGTTATCTACGAGGCGCATGTTAAAGGGCTGACGTATCTGCATCCGTCAATCCCGAAAGAGATGCGCGGCACCTACCAGGCGCTCGGTCATCCGACCATGATTGCCTACCTTAAGCACCTCGGGATCACGGCCCTGGAGCTGTTGCCCGTCGCGCATTTTGCCAGTGAACCTCGTCTGCAGCGGCTGGGGCTCAGTAACTACTGGGGCTACAACCCGCTGGCGATGTTTGCGCTCGAACCCCGCTATGCCGCTCATCCGGACAAGGCGCGGGACGAGTTTCGTGATGCGGTAAAGGCGCTTCATGCGGCAGGCATTGAGGTCATTCTGGACGTGGTGCTGAACCACAGTGCGGAAAGCGATCTCGATGGACCGACGCTCTCCATGCGCGGAATTGATAACCGTAGCTATTATTGGATCAGGGACGATGGCGATTACTTCAACTGGACCGGTTGCGGTAACACGCTCAATCTCAGCCACCCGGCGGTCATGCATTTCGCGTATGAATGCCTGAAGTACTGGGTGGACACGTTCCACGTCGACGGTTTTCGTTTTGATCTGGCACCCGTTATGGGGCGTACGCCGGCCTTCAGCCAGCAGGCGCCGCTGTTTGAAGCGATCAAAAACTGTCCGGTGCTGTCACAGGTGAAGCTCATTGCCGAGCCGTGGGACATCGGTGAAGGGGGTTATCAGGTCGGGAATTTCCCGCCCCTGTTTGCCGAGTGGAACGATCACTATCGCGATGCCGCGCGCCGCTTCTGGCTGGAACGGAATCTGTCGCTGGGGGAGTTCGCCGGACGCTTTGCCGGATCCAGCGATCTTTTTAAGCGCGATGGCAAACGACCGTCTGCGACGATCAACCTGCTGACGGCGCACGACGGTTTTACGCTCCGGGACTGCGTTTGTTTCAATCAGAAACACAATGAAGCGAACGGCGAGGAGAATCGCGATGGCACTAACAATAACCATAGCTTCAATCATGGTATAGAAGGGTTAGGCGGAAGCCTTGATGTTATCGAGCGGCGACGCGCCAGCGTGCATGCGCTGCTGACAACGCTGTTATTGTCGCAGGGCACGCCGATGCTGCTGGCAGGCGATGAACATGGTCACAGTCAGCATGGTAACAACAATGCGTATTGCCAGGACAACACGTTGACCTGGCTCGACTGGGGTGAAGCGAACAGCGGGTTGATTCACTTTACCGCTGCGCTGATCCATCTTCGCCAGCAAATTCCCGCGCTCACCGCCGATCGCTGGTGGGAAGAGGGCGACGGTAATGTCCGCTGGCTGAATCAAGACGCGCAACCCTTAAGCGCGCAAGAGTGGCAACACGGCGTACCACGCCTGCAAATCCTGCTTTCGGAGAGGTGGCTGGTCACGCTGAACGCGACGGATGACGTCGCTGAGATTGTTTTACCTGACGGGGAATGGCGCGCTGTTCCCCCATTTGCCGGAGCGGATAATCCGGTAGTAATGGCTGTCTGGCACGGGCCTGCGCACGGAGTGTGCGTATTCCAAAGATGATAAAAAAGGAGTTAGTCATGGTTAGATTAGAGAAGAACGATCCCTTAATGTTGGCACGCCAGCTACCATTAAAAACTGTTGCCCTGATACTCGCAGGCGGGCGTGGTACTCGTCTGAAAGATTTGACCATCAAACGCGCCAAACCTGCCGTCCACTTTGGTGGTAAGTTCCGTATTATCGACTTTGCGCTCTCCAACTGCCTGAACTCAGGCATTCGCCGCATTGGCGTCATTACGCAGTATCAGTCGCATACTCTGGTGCAGCACATCCAGCGCGGCTGGTCATTCTTCAGTGAAGAGATGAATGAGTTTGTCGATCTTCTGCCTGCCCAGCAGCGCGTTCACGGTGAGAACTGGTATCGCGGGACGGCGGATGCGGTGACGCAAAACCTCGACATTATTCGCCGTTATAACGCGGAATACATCGTGATCCTCGCGGGCGATCATATCTACAAGCAAGACTACTCCCACATGCTGATCGACCACGTCGAAAAAGGGGCGCGTTGCACCGTGGCATGCCTGCCCGTGCCTGTTGCTGAGGCGACGGCATTTGGGGTGATGCATGTCGACGCCGACGACAAGATTATCGATTTTGTCGAAAAACCGGCGAACCCACCGACAATGCCTGGGGACGATACCAAATCGCTCGCCAGCATGGGGATCTATGTCTTTGATGCCGATTATCTTTACGCGCTGCTGGAAGAAGACGACAAAGACGAAAACTCCAGCCACGACTTCGGCAAAGATATCATTCCGAAAATTACCAAAGCTGGCATGGCGTATGCACATCCCTTCCCGTTGTCCTGCGTGCAGTCTGATCCGAATGCTGAACCTTACTGGCGCGACGTCGGAACGCTTGAGGCCTACTGGAAGGCAAACCTCGATCTCGCGTCGGTGACGCCTGAACTGGATATGTACGACCAGAACTGGCCAATCCGTACCCACATGGAATCGCTGCCGCCGGCGAAATTCGTTCAGGACCGCTCCGGCAGTCACGGCATGACGCTGAACTCGCTGGTGTCCGGCGGATGCATTATCTCGGGGTCGGTGGTGGTGCAGTCGGTGCTGTTCCCCCGCGTGCGCGTGAACTCATTCTGTAATATCGATTCGGCGGTGCTGCTGCCGGATGTCTGGGTCGGACGCTCATGCCGTCTGCGCCGTTGCGTTATCGACCGTGCCTGCGTCATACCTGAAGGCATGGTGATTGGTGAAAATGCGGAAGAAGACGCGCGTCGTTTCTACCGTTCGGAAGAGGGGATCGTGTTAGTAACACGGGAAATGTTGCGGAAGCTGCAGGTCAAACAGGAGCGATAATGCAGGTTTTACATGTATGTTCTGAGATGTTCCCGTTGTTAAAAACGGGCGGTCTGGCGGATGTTCTTGGCGCATTGCCTGCGGCGCAAATCGCCGGGGGTGTAGATACCCGAGTTCTGTTGCCCGCTTTTCCGGATATCCGGCGTGGTATTCCAGATGCAAAGGTTGTCACTCGTCGTGAAACCTTCGCCGGACGCATCACCCTGCTGTTTGGACATTACAATGGCGTAGGCATTTACCTGATTGATGCGCCGCATTTATACGATCGACCGGGTAGCCCGTATCACGATACGAACCTGTTCGCCTATACCGACAACGTGCTGCGTTTCGCACTGCTCGGCTGGGTCGGTGCTGAAATGGCAACCGGGCTGGATCCGTTCTGGCGCCCGAATGTGGTACACGCTCACGACTGGCACGCCGGGCTTGCACCGGCGTATCTGGCGGCGCGCGGCCACCCGGCGAAATCGGTCTTTACCGTTCACAACCTGGCGTATCAGGGCATGTACTATGCCCATCACATGAATGACATCGATCTGCCATGGTCGTTCTATAACATGCACGGGCTGGAGTTTAACGGGCAGATTTCGTTCCTGAAAGCCGGCATCTACTACGCCGATCACATTACGGCCGTGAGCCCGACCTACGCCCGGGAAATTACCCAGCCGGAGTTTGGTAACGGTCTGGAAGGGCTGCTGCGACAGCGCCATCGTGAGGGCCGCCTGTCGGGGATCCTCAACGGCGTTGATGAGCAGATCTGGAATCCGGAGACCGATCTTCTGCTGGCGGCACGCTATGGCCGCGATTCCGTGGAAGACAAAGCGGAAAACAAACGCCAGCTGCAGATTGCGATGGGGCTGAAGGTGAACGATAAAGTGCCGCTGTTCGCCGTCGTCAGCCGTCTGACCAGCCAGAAAGGGCTGGATTTAGTGCTGGAGGCGCTGCCGGGCTTACTGGAGCAGGGGGGACAACTGGCGCTGCTCGGTGCCGGCGACCCGGTGCTGCAGGAAGGTTTCCTTGCGGCAGCGGCGGAACACCCCGGGCAGGTAGGGGTGCAGATTGGCTATCACGAAGCGTTTTCGCACCGGATTATGGGCGGTGCTGACGTCATTCTGGTGCCGAGCCGTTTCGAACCGTGTGGCCTGACGCAGCTCTATGGCCTGAAATACGGCACGCTGCCGCTGGTACGTCGTACCGGCGGGCTGGCGGATACCGTATCGGACAGTTCTCTGGAAAACCTTGCGGACGGTATCGCCAGCGGGTTTGTCTTTGAGGACAGTAATGCCTGGTCGCTGCTGCGGGCGATTCGGCGTGCTTTCGTCTTGTGGTCCCGTCCATCTCTGTGGCGTTACGTTCAGCGTCAGGCGATGTCTCTGGACTTTGGCTGGCACGTTGCGGCGCAGTCATACCGCGACCTTTATCAACGCTTGATGTAACGAGGCGAAGTTACTGATATGAACGCTCCTTTTAGCTATTCTTCACCCACGCTCAGCGTTGAGGCGTTAAAGCACTCTATCGCCTATAAGCTGATGTTCACCATCGGGAAAGACCCGGTCATCGCCAACAAACACGAGTGGCTGAACGCCACGCTGTTTGCCGTGCGTGACCGCTTAGTGGAACGCTGGCTGCGCTCTAACCGCGCCCAGCTCTCGCAGGAAACGCGGCAGGTTTATTACCTGTCGATGGAATTTTTGATTGGCCGCACGCTGTCCAATGCGCTGTTGTCGCTCGGTATCTATGACGACGTCAAAACCGCACTGGAAGAGATGGGGTTAGATTTAGAAGAGCTGATTGACGAAGAGAATGACCCGGGCCTCGGTAACGGCGGCCTGGGGCGCCTGGCCGCCTGTTTCCTGGACTCGCTGGCGACGCTGGCCCTGCCGGGCCGCGGCTACGGGATTCGCTACGACTACGGCATGTTCAAACAGAACATTGTGGAAGGCCGACAGAAAGAGTCTCCGGACTACTGGCTTGAGTACGGCAACCCGTGGGAATTCAAACGACACAATACGCGCTACAAAGTGCGCTTTGGTGGCCGTATTCAGCAGGAGGGAAAAAAATCCCGCTGGGTTGAGACGGAAGAGATCCTGGCCGTGGCCTATGACCAGATTATCCCCGGCTACGACACCGATGCCACCAACACCCTGCGCCTGTGGAGCGCCCAGGCCAGTAGCGAAATCAATCTCGGTAAATTCAACCAGGGCGACTATTTTGCGGCGGTGGAAGATAAAAACCACTCTGAAAACGTCTCCCGCGTACTTTATCCGGACGACTCGACCTATTCCGGACGCGAACTGCGTCTGCGTCAGGAGTATTTCCTTGTGTCCGCGACGATTCAGGACATCCTGAGCCGTCACTATCAGCTGCACAAAACCTACAGTAACCTGGCGGAAAAAACCGCCATTCACCTCAACGACACCCACCCGGTGCTTTCGATCCCCGAGCTTATGCGTCTGCTGATCGACGAGCACAAGTTCAGCTGGGATGATGCGTTTGAAGTGACCTGCCAGGTCTTCTCGTACACCAACCACACCCTGATGAGCGAAGCGCTGGAAACCTGGCCGGTCGACATGCTCGGTAAAATTTTGCCGCGCCATCTGCAGATTATCTTTGAGATTAACGACTACTTCCTGAAGACGCTGCAGGAGCAGTATCCGAACGATACTGGCCTGCTGAGCCGGGCTTCAATCATTGATGAATCCAACGGTCGCCGCGTGCGTATGGCCTGGCTGGCGGTGGTGATCAGTCACAAGGTGAACGGGGTTTCCGGACTGCACTCGAACCTGATGGTGCAGTCGCTGTTTGCTGATTTCGCGAAGATCTTCCCGACGCGTTTTTGCAACGTGACGAACGGTGTTACCCCGCGTCGCTGGCTGGCGCTGGCTAACCAGCCGCTCTCCGACGTCCTGGACGAACATATTGGCCGCACCTGGCGTACCGATTTGAGTCAGCTGGGCGAGCTTGAACAGCACCTGGATTTCCCGGCGGTGAACAAAGCCGTGCGTGAAGCCAAGCTTCTGAACAAGAAGCGGCTGTCGGTGTATCTTGCGCTGCACCTGAACGTGGTGGCCAACCCGAAAGCGTTGTTTGATGTGCAAATCAAGCGTATCCATGAGTACAAGCGACAGCTCATGAACGTGCTGCACGTCATCACGCACTACAATCGCATCAAAGCCGACCCAACGGCCGACTGGGTGCCACGGGTGAAAATCTTTGCCGGTAAGGCGGCGTCGGCATACTACATGGCGAAGCACATTATTCATCTCATCAATGATGTGGCGAAGGTGGTCAACAACGATCCGGATATCGGTGACAAGCTGAAGGTGGTCTTTGTCCCGAACTACAGTGTGAGTCTGGCGCAGCTGATCATTCCGGCGGCGGACCTGTCTGAGCAGATTTCCACGGCCGGTACGGAAGCCTCTGGCACCAGTAATATGAAGTTTGCCCTGAATGGCGCACTGACCATCGGTACGCTGGATGGCGCGAACGTTGAGATGCTGGAGCATGTCGGGGCAGAAAATATCTTTATCTTCGGTAACACGACGGAGGAGGTGGAGGCGCTTCGCAGGAAGGGCTACTCGCCGCGCGAGTACTACGAAGAAGATGAAGAGCTGCGCCAGGTGTTGACGCAAATCGCCACCGGCGTGTTTAACCCTGAAGAGCCGAGCCGCTATCGCGATCTGGTCGATTCACTGATTAACTTTGGTGACCACTATCAGGTGCTGGCGGATTACCGCAGCTATGTCGACTGCCAGGACAACGTGGACGAGTTGTACCGTCAGCAGGAGAAGTGGACCAGCGCCGCGATGCATAACATCGCCAATATGGGCTATTTCTCATCAGACCGTACTATCAAAGAATATGCTGAAACTATCTGGCATATCGATCCCGTGCGGTTATAAAAAAACAGAGCCGGGTGGCGGCTTCGCCTGACCCGGCTTGTGCGATCTGCAGGCCCGGGAAGCGTAACGCCACCGGGCCTTTTTACATCACGATGCTAATGACAGCTCACGCTTTCCCGCGTTCTGCGCCAGCCACTGCGCCACGCGCGACTGCTGCTCGGCATCCAGCCACATCCCTTCTTTGGTACGACGCCAGATGGCATCATCCAGGCGGCGCACCCACTCGTTCTCAACCAGATAGCGCAGTTCGGCTTCGTAGAGTTCGTGACCGAAATGTTCACCCAGGTCGGCAAGCGTTTTGGCTTCACCCAGGATCCATTCCGTATTACTGCCGTAGGTACGGGCGTAGTGACGCGCCATCCCTTCGGTGATGAACGGGTAGCGACGGCGCAGTTTCGCGGCATAATCATCGCGGTTATCCCCGATATCGCCGCCAGGCAATACGGCACCTTTAGTCCAGGCCGGGCCAATGCCTTTGTAGTACGGCACCAGTTTTTCCAGTGCGTGTTCGGCCAGCTTACGATAGGTAGTGAGCTTGCCGCCAAAGACCGACAGCAGCGGTGCCTGACCGTCCACGTCATGAATATCCAGCGTATAGTCGCGGGTGATGGCCTGCGGTGAGTCCGATTCGTCATCACACAGCGGACGCACGCCGGAGTAGGTCCAGACCACGTCATCGCGTGCCAGCTGTTTTTTGAAGTGCGCGTTATACACTTTCAGCAGGTAGCTGACTTCACTTTCGTCGATCTCGACGTTTTTCGGATCGCCTTTGTACTCCACGTCGGTGGTGCCGATGATGGAGAACTCGTCCATCCACGGGATCACAAACACGATACGTTTATCTTCGTTTTGCAGGATATAGGCCTGCTTCTGGGTATGCACGCGTGGCACGACAATGTGGCTGCCTTTGATCAGGCGGATGCCGTACGGCGAAGGCAGGTGCATTCCCTCATCAAAGAACTGTTTCACCCACGGACCGGTGGCGTTTACCAGGCCGCGCGCTTTCCAGCTGAACTTCTCGCCGGTATCCACGTCTTCCGCTTCAACAACCCACAGGCCGTTTTCACGACGGGCAGCCGTGGCGCGGGTGCGGGTTTTCACCTCGCCGCCTTTTTTCACCACCATCTGCGCATTGGCAAGGACCAGACGCGCATCGTCTACCCAGCAGTCGGAATATTCGAATCCGCGCACGATTTCAGGTTTAAGGACCGATTCTGAGCCAAAACGCAAACCGGTCGATCCTGGCAGGCTGGTACGTTTGCCCAGATGATCGTACATAAACAGACCGATTCGAATCATCCACGCTGGACGCAGATGCGGGCGGTGGGGTAGGCGAAAGCGCATCGGAATCGCCAGATGCGGGGCCATTTTCAGCAGCACTTCACGTTCGGCCAGGGCTTCGCTGACCAGGCGGAATTCGTAGTGTTCCAGGTAGCGCAGGCCACCGTGGATCAGTTTGGAGCTGGCGGACGAGGTCGCGCAGGCGAGATCGTTAGCTTCCAGCATCAGCACGGATAAACCGCGTCCTGCAGCATCGGCCGCAATCCCGGCACCGTTGATGCCACCGCCTATCACAATCAGATCTTTGGTTTCCATAACACCCTCACGCACTTTCGTTAAAGCTCAGAAATGTTCGATATCGCTCATAATAGCAAAGGAACGCGCTTTTGGTAACATCAAAAAAACAATTTAGAGTGATATGGATAACATAATGGCGTTTACCCGCCGCCAGGACGTACATTACGGGGTAAAATAGTGCCGCTTGATGCCCTCGCCCATCCTTCTCACTTCAGGAGAGAGTGGGGGTGAGAGGAAGCGCACCACACCTGAATATAAGATGAGAGCACCATGGATCAGTTTGAATGTATTAACGTAGAAGAAGCCCATCAGAAAATGCACCAGGGAACGGCTGTGCTGGTGGACATCCGCGATCCACAGAGCTTTGCGATGGGCCACACGCCAGGCGCGTTCCACCTGACCAACGACTCCCTGGGCGCGTTTATGCGCGATAACGATTTCGACACGCCGGTGATGGTCATGTGCTACCACGGCAACAGCAGTAAAGGTGCAGCGCAGTACCTGCTTCAGCAGGGCTACGATGCGGTTTACAGCGTTGATGGCGGCTTCGATGCCTGGCATCGTCATTTCCCGGCAGAAGTTGAATACGCGTTTGAGCGCTGATACCGCTATACTGTCCCCTTTTGTGTGGAAATAAGCGACTGCTGCCCATGTTGATGATCACCTCTTTTACCAACCCGCGCGTCGCCCAGGCGTTTGTCGACTATATGGCGACGCAGGGCGTTATTCTGACCATCCAGCAACATCATCAGACCGATGTGTGGCTGGCCGACGAGAGCCAGGCCGCGAGGGTAAATGAGGAGCTGGCGCGATTCCTTGAGAACCCTGGCGACCCGCGCTATCTGGCCGCAAGCTGGCAATCAGGCCAGACGGGCAGCGGGCTGCACTATCGTCGTTTTCCCTTCTTTGCCACCGTGCGCGAACGCGCGGGTCCGTTTACGCTGCTGCTGATGGCCGCCTGCATTATCGTGTTCATTATGATGAACGTGGTCGGCGACCAGAGCGTCATGATCGCCCTGGCATGGCCCTATGACCCTTCGCTGGACGTTGACGTCTGGCGCTATTTTACCCACGCGCTGATGCACTTCTCGGTGATGCATATTCTCTTTAACCTGCTGTGGTGGTGGTACCTTGGTGGTGCCGTCGAGAAGCGTCTGGGCAGCGGGAAGCTGATTGTGATCACCGTCATCAGTGCCCTGTTGAGTGGCTATGTGCAGCACAAATTCAGCGGCCCGTGGTTTGGCGGATTATCAGGTGTTGTGTATGCCCTGATGGGCTACGTCTGGCTCAGAGGTGAGCGCGATCCTGAAAGTGGCATCTATCTGCAACGCGGGTTAATAACCTTTGCGTTAATATGGCTAATTGCCGGATGGTTTGATCTGTTTGGTATGTCTATCGCCAATGGTGCACACGTCACCGGGCTGGCCGTTGGGCTGGCGATGGCGTTTGCCGACACGCTCCATGCGCGAAAACGAACATAATTCTCAGGGATAATTGATGAAACAAACACAACGTCATGACGCCATTATCGAACTGGTTAAAAAACAGGGATATGTCAGTACCGAAGAGCTGGTCGAGCAGTTTGCCGTCAGCCCGCAGACCATTCGTCGTGACCTGAACGACCTTGCCGATCAAAACCGTATTCTGCGCCACCACGGCGGGGCGGCGCTGCCGTCCAGCTCGGTCAACACCTCATGGCATGACCGTAAAGCCACGCAAACGGCGGAGAAAGAGCGCATTGCGCGGAAAGTCGCCAGCCAGATCCCTAACGGGGCGACGCTGTTTATTGATATCGGCACCACGCCGGAAGCGGTCGCCCATGCGCTGCTGGATCATGAAAACCTGCGCGTCGTGACCAATAACCTGAATGTCGCGAATACCCTGATGCAGAAAGACGATTTCCGCATCATCCTTGCGGGCGGCGAGTTACGCAGCCGCGACGGCGGTATCATCGGTGAAGCGACGCTCGACTTTATCTCTCAGTTCCGTCTCGATTTCGGCATTCTCGGGATCAGCGGTATCGACAGCGATGGCTCTCTGCTGGAGTTTGATTATCATGAAGTCCGCACCAAGCGTGCGATTATTGAGAATTCACGCCACGTTATGCTCGTGGTGGACCACTCCAAGTTTGGCCGTAACGCGATGGTGAATATGGGCAGCATCAGCATGGTTGATGCGGTTTATACCGACGTGATGCCGCCGGCAGGCGTGATGCAGGTGATTAAGGATAATAATCTGCAGCTGGAACTGTGCTGACGTAAAAGCAAAACGGCAACCGAAGGTTGCCGTTTTTAGTTTCTGCAAAACAGGCCGGGTGAGGGCACCCACGCGCACCGGAATTACACGCCGTACCCCATCATCTTCAGCAGCTGCTGTGCATGCTGCACCGCATCCTGACGATGGGCGACGCCCAGCTTCTGATAGAGATTGCGGATATGGGTTTTGATGGTGGTCGCCGCCACCGCCAGTTCACCGGCGATCTGCTCGTTGCTGTAGCCTGAGTAGATCAGCCCCAGCACCTGCCATTCGCGCTGAGTGAGCGGGCTGGTGCGGATCAGTTCCGGTACTTCCGGATGGTTCAGCAGACGTTCAACGAAGTTCTCATCAAAGTGCGCAAACTTATGGCGATGGTGTTGGTTAATCTCGCGCAGAATACGCTGAGCACGATGCTGATCCAGCTCTGGCAGCGTATTGAGTTGAATCAACTGTCGCAGCTGCTGGGCCATCACTTCACCTTCAATGACAAAGTGGCTGATAAACCCGGTGCGGTTCGCCAGCTGCAGCGCTTCCAGCAGGACGCGCTGGGCATCGTTTTTGCGGCCCGCCTGCCAGTAAAGCTGGTTCAGAAGAAGCAGATTGCGGTTGAGATCGCTCATCAGACGCAGGCTGCGGGCGTTTTCATTAAGCTCTTCCAGCACGATTTCGGCGGGTTCTAATTCACCGAGCAGGATCTGGACGCGGGCAATATTGCGCCACTGGCTCTGCAGGAAGTGGTTGTTGGCAAATTCCGGTTTAGGGGTCTGACGTAACCAGTTGGCGGCGGATTTTTTGTCGCCGGTCATCTGCCAGTAAATCACCCGTACCTTATCGGCGTTGGACACCCAGTCGCTGTGGTACTGACCGTTACCGAGCAGGTTTTCCAGACGGTTAAGGTGGTTGCGGGCGTTATCGAGATCGCCACGCGCCAGCGAGCACTGAACCAGCAGCGCCAGACACTGCAATTGCTGCTGTGGCTGGAAGCTGGAGAGAACGTCCACACCCTGACGGGCGCAGCTTTCCGCTTCATCCAGACGCGACCATGCCCAAAGGAGCTGTGCACGAATGCGCAGCAGGAACTCGTGCATCGGCAGCTGTTCCAGATGCTGCTCACGAATCAGCTGGAAAGCCTTTTCCTGATTTTCCCAGGCGGCCTGCAGGAACCCCTGCGCAAACAAAATTTCACTTTGCTGGATCAGGCTCCACAGCGCGTAATGCCAGACATCGTGGCGGCGGGCCATCTGTTCAGTTTGTTGCATGAGCGAAAGGGAGCGCGTCAGCTCGCCTTTGCAGTGCAGAACTTCACCGTGTACCGAGGTGGCCACAATACGGCTGTAGAAATTGGCCAGCGGCAGTTCATCCAGCGCAACCATCGCCAGGCGCTCTGCCTCTTCCGGATCACCGTCGTTAATCGCCACCTGCGCCCGCAGGGCGTTGAATTCGCCATGCAGGGTGGCATCCATATCGCTTTCCATCTCCTGCTCGGCACGTGCCAGCAGGGTATTTACTTCACTGTAGCGATGCTGGCTCTGCATCAGCCAGGCCTGCAGCAGCACCAGGCGCGGATTCTCCAGCAGGCTCTCCCACGGCAGGGCTTTCAGTGACTCTTCAAGCAACGTCAGCTCGCTGTGGTTAAACAAGCCCCATGCGTGGTTAAGGAGGATATCGCGCAGCATGCCGGCATCACCGGCGGCAAGCGCGTGGTGAATCGCCTCGCTCGGGAAACCTTGTGCCATCCAGCTTTCGGCGGCGGCGCGATGGATTTCAGGCAGTTCCGTCGCAAGCTCCCACTGACAGCGCTGGCGCAGGAAGCTGCCGAACAGTGGGTGATAGCTGAACCACTCGCCGGGATCGTCCATTCGGGTCAGGAACAGGCCCTGACGTTCAATCTCTTCCAGCTGCAGCTGACCGTTTTCACAGCCGGTCACGCGCACGATCAGCGCGTCGTTCATGGAACGCAGCAGAGAACTTTTGAGCAGGAAATTTCGGGTCGACGGATCAACGCTGTTCAGCACTTCGTCAACGAGATAATCAGAAAGATGGCTCGCGTTAATCCCCGCCAGGCGACGCGCAGACTGGTGCGTCGGGCTGTTATTTTGCCGGGCAGAGAGAGCAATCAGCTGCAGCGCCGTCGCCCAGCCGGCGACATCATCACACAGGCGGCTGCTTTCGGAGGCCTCAATTGGCGAGTTCAGTCGACAGTCAAAAAACTGTTTGGCTTCCTGATGGGTAAAGGCCAGCTGCTGGCTGCCGACTTCCAGCAGCTGATCGCGCACGCGCAGGTTGGCGATGCCCAGTTGCGGCAGGTTACGCGACAGCACGACCAGGGTCAGGTTTTCCGGCTGATGACGCAGGAAGAAACGCATCGATTCATGGATAACCGGGTTAGTGATGAGATGATAATCATCAATCACCACGTACAGCGGGCGATGCCATTCGGCCAGTTCGATAAACAGCTGTGAGAAAAGGGAAGACAGACTGGCGTACTGGCGCTTTTGCACCATGACCTCACTGGCGACGCAATGTCCGTTGGTTGCCTGCTGAATGGCAGCAATCAGATAGCTGGCAAAACGCTCTTGCTGGTTATCGCCCTCATCAAGGGAGTACCAGCCAAGGTCGCTCTTACCTGCGGCCCATTGCGAAATGAGCGTTGTTTTTCCATAACCTGCAGGGCTCGTAACCAGCGCCAGTCGGAAATTATGCGCGCCGGAAAGTTTAGCCAGCAGACGCTCGCGGACCACTGTATGGTCAAGACGAACCGGGCGACTTAATTTAGACGGAATCAACATAGTTTTCACTTCACTGTGGGGAACGAGAGAATTTATTTTTTTTGCGCTTCGTAATTAATAGCTATAAGGTCGGCCAGAAAGAGAACTATTGCAAGTTATGTCTGGGTTTTGTGGCTCTGAATTTGCACTCTGTCACAAAACATTCAGGCGAGTACCGGAACTTTTCCAGAATGGCTTTAACACCGCGTCAGCGCTGGCTTGTCCCAGTGTCACACGGTTACGCTGAAACTGGTTTCAGAAAGGTATAGTGACGTCAAATTTAATAAAGTTCGGGTAAAGTTGAGTGAGATTAATAATCCCCTTAGGTAAGGCCCCATTGCAGAAATATTATTCTGCGTAAGTAATCATTTCGGCGCGGATTAATTTCATCCGAAACTGTATTTCATTTTTTTGACATTCTCCCCGGTTATCTTTTTTTCTTCCTGGCACACTCACACTATGCTCTCAGAGTGGCCTTGATCACACTTTTATGCTCATCCCCGCTACTCCTCCCTGCCTAATCCCCTGCGGGATGAGGAAGAGGCGAAATGAGCCTGGCACACTAGCGCCAACATGTGTTTTCTCTCTACAGGATGCCAATTCCCTATGTCACAGCCTACCTTTAACAAAGCTCAATTCCAGGCTGCCCTGACGCGTCAGTGGCAGCGTTTTGGCCTTCACGCTGCAAACGAGATGACGCCTCACCAGTGGTGGCAGGCAGTGAGCGGTGCGCTCGCGGAGCAGCTGGATGCTCAACCGTTTGCAAAACCGGCGAAAGACCAGCGCCACGTTAACTACATCTCAATGGAGTTCCTGATTGGCCGTCTGACAGGTAATAACCTGCTGAACCTCGGCTGGTATCAGGAGGTGGGTGATGTGCTGAAAGAGCATGACATTAACCTGACCGACCTGCTGGAAGAAGAGATTGACCCGGCGCTGGGTAACGGTGGTCTGGGACGCCTGGCGGCCTGTTTCCTTGACTCGATGGCCACCGTCGGTCAGTCGGCCATTGGCTACGGTCTGAACTACCAGTACGGCCTGTTCCGTCAGTCGTTTGCTGATGGTCATCAGATGGAAGCGCCGGATGACTGGCACCGCAATACTTACCCCTGGTTCCGCCACAATGCACAGCTTGATGTGCAGGTGGGCATTGGTGGTAAAGTCACGAAGCAGGGGCTGTGGGAGCCTGCGTTTACCCTGACCGGCGAAGCCTGGGATCTGCCGGTGCTGGGCTACCGTAACGGCGTGGCGCAACCGCTGCGTTTGTGGCAGGCAAAGCATGCTCATCCCTTCAACCTGACCAAATTCAACGACGGCGATTTCCTGCGTGCCGAGCAGCAGGGGATTGACGCCGAGAAACTGACCAAAGTCCTTTACCCGAACGACAACCATCTGGCGGGCAAGAAACTGCGTCTGATGCAGCAGTACTTCCAGTGTGCCTGTTCCATTGCGGATATTCTGCGTCGTCATCACCTGGCGGGCCGCAAGCTGGCGCAGCTGCCGGACTTCGAAGTGATCCAGCTTAACGATACGCACCCGACGATTGCGATTCCTGAACTGCTGCGCGTGCTGATTGACGAGCACCAGCTGAGCTGGGATGACGCGTGGGCGATCACCAGCCGTACGTTTGCCTACACCAACCACACCCTGATGCCTGAAGCGCTGGAGTGCTGGGATGAGAAGCTGGTGAAAGCCCTGCTGCCGCGTCATATGCAGATCATCAACAAGATTAACGACGCGTTTAAAAAGCAAGTGGATAAAACCTGGCCGGGCGACAAAGCGGTGTGGGCGAAGCTGGCTGTGGTACATGACAAACAGGTGCGCATGGCGAACATGTGCGTGGTGAGCGGTTTTGCGGTGAACGGTGTGGCGGCGCTGCACTCGGATCTGGTGGTGAAAGACCTGTTCCCGGAATACCACCAGCTGTGGCCGACCAAATTCCATAACGTGACCAATGGCATCACGCCGCGTCGCTGGATTAAGCAGTGCAACCCGCTGCTGGCCGGCCTGCTGGACAAAACCCTGAAGAAAGAGTGGGCCAACGATCTGGACCAGCTTATCAATCTGGAAAAGTATGCCGACGACGCGGCATTCCGCGAGCAGTACCGCGCCATTAAGCTCGAAAACAAAGTGCGTCTGGCGCATTTTGTCAAAGCGCGTACCGGCATTGAGATCAACCCGAACGCCATTTTCGATATTCAGATCAAACGTCTGCATGAGTACAAACGCCAGCATCTGAACCTGCTGCACATTCTGGCGCTGTATAAAGAGATCCGCGAGAACCCGCAGGCTGACCGCGTACCGCGCGTGTTCCTGTTTGGGGCGAAAGCCGCACCGGGCTACTACCTGGCGAAAAACATTATCCTCGCCATTAATAAAGTGGCCGCGGCCATCAATAACGATCCGAAAGTGGGTGACAAGCTGAAGGTGGTGTTCCTGCCGGACTACTGCGTCTCTGCAGCTGAGATGCTGATCCCGGCGGCGGATATCTCCGAGCAGATCTCCACGGCAGGGAAAGAAGCTTCCGGTACCGGCAACATGAAGCTGGCGCTGAACGGTGCGCTGACCGTCGGTACGCTCGACGGCGCGAACGTCGAGATCGCCGAAAAGGTGGGGGAAGAGAACATCTTTATCTTCGGCCATACCGTCGAAGAAGTGAAAGCCCTCAAGGCCAAAGGTTACGACCCGGTGAAATGGCGTAAGAAAGACAAAGTTCTTGATGCGGTTCTGAAAGAGCTGGAAAGCGGTAAGTACAGCGATGGCGATAAACATGCCTTTGACCAGATGCTGCACAGCATGGACAAACACGGCGGTGACCCGTATCTGGTCATGGCGGACTTTACGGCCTATGTGGACGCGCAAAAACAGGTCGACGTGCTGTATCGCGACCAGGAAGCGTGGACCCGGGCGTGCATTCTGAACACCGCCCGCTGCGGGATGTTCAGTTCTGACCGCTCAATCCGTGATTATCAGGCTCGTATCTGGCAGGCAAAACGCTAAGGAAGCGCGATGGAGAGTAAACGTCTGGACAGTGCCGCGCAGGCGGCGGGGATCAGCCTCAGTTACATTAATGCTCACGGCAAACCACAGTCTATTGGCGCCGACACCAAAAGACGTTTGCTGGATGCCATGCACAAGACCGACGCGAAAGCGTCGGTTGCTCCGGTGCCGAACGTGAAGGTGTTTACCGCCGGTAAGAAGATGCCGCTTACGGTAAACGGGCGCGGCGAATTTAGCTGGCTGCTCACGACCGAAGAGGGGCAACAGCACAAAGGCCACGCCACCGGTGGCAAAGCGCTTAATCTTCCGGCAAAACTGCCGGAGGGCTATCACACGTTAACCCTCACGCAGGACGACCAGCGTTTTCATTGTCGGGTGATTGTTGCGCCAAAACGCTGCTATGAGCCGCAGGCGTTGCTCGAGGGTAAAAAGCTGTGGGGGGCCTGCGTGCAGCTCTACACGCTGCGCTCTGACAGCAACTGGGGTATCGGCGATTTTGGCGACCTGAAAAAGATGCTGGCGGATGTGGGCGAGCGCGGCGGTGCGTTTATCGGCCTCAACCCCATTCATGCGCTCTATCCGGCGAACCCGGAAAGTGCCAGTCCGTACAGCCCGTCATCCCGTCGCTGGCTGAACGTGATTTACATTGACGTGAATGCCTTAGACGATTTCAAAAGCAGCAAAGAGGCGCAGGCGTGGTGGAACCTCACGACCACTCAGCAGGCGCTGAAGCAGGTGCGCGAGACGGACTGGGTAGACTATGCCACCGTCACCGCACTGAAAATGGCCGCGTTACGTCTGGCGTGGAAAGGTTTTTCGCAGCGTGATGATGAGCAGATGTCGGCTTTCCGCCAGTTTGTAGCTCAGGAAGGCGAGAGCCTTTACTGGCAGGCGGCGTTCGATGCATTGCACGCTTATCAGGTAAAAGAGGACGAAATGCGCTGGGGCTGGCCGGTATGGCCGGAAGCGTATCAATCTGTCGATACGCCCGAAGTGCAGGCGTTCTGCAAAAAATATGCTGACGAGGTGGATTTCTTCCTCTGGCTGCAGTGGCTGGCTTACAGCCAGTTTGCCGCCTGCTGGCAGGTGAGCCAGGGCTATAAAATGCCGATCGGCCTGTACCGCGATCTGGCCGTTGGCGTGGCAGAAGGCGGGGCGGAAACCTGGTGTGACCGCGAGCTTTATTGCCTGAAGGCCTCCGTGGGCGCACCGCCGGATATTCTTGGCCCGCTCGGCCAGAACTGGGGTTTGCCGCCGATGGATCCGCACGTCATGGCTGCGCGGGCTTACGAGCCGTTTATCGACCTGCTGCGCGCCAACATGCAAAACTGCGGCGCGCTGCGAATTGACCACGTGATGTCCGTCCTGCGTCTGTGGTGGATCCCTTATGGTGAAACGGCTGACCACGGCGCGTATGTACAGTATCCGGTTGACGATCTGCTCTCGATCCTGGCGCTGGAGAGTAAACGTCATCAGTGCATGGTGATCGGCGAAGATCTCGGTACCGTGCCGGTTGAGATTGTCAGTAAGCTCCGCGACAGCGGTGTTTACTCCTATAAAGTGCTCTATTTTGAAAACGACCATGAGAAAACCTTCCGCGCGCCGAAAGCGTACCCTGAACAGTCAATGGCAGTCGCGACGACGCATGACCTTCCTACGCTTCGTGGCTATTGGGAAAGCGGCGATCTGACGCTCGGTAAAACGCTGGGTCTGTATCCGGATGAAGAGGTCTTACGCGGGCTGTATCAGGATCGCGAGCTGGCGAAGCAAGGGTTGCTTGATGCGTTACACAAGCATGGTTGCCTGCCGAAACGCGCCGGGCATAAGGCATCACTGATGTCGATGACGCCTACGCTCAACCGCGGATTGCAGCGCTATATCGCCGACAGCAACAGTGCCCTGCTGGGTCTGCAGCCGGAAGACTGGATTGATATGGCGGAGCCGGTGAACATTCCGGGTACCAGCTATCAGTACAAGAACTGGCGTCGCAAATTGTCCATCACGCTTGAGAAGATGTTTGCCGATGACGGGGTGAACAGGCTGATTAAGGATTTGGATAAGCGCAGAAAAGCGGTGGGTAAAACGCGGTAGTCTCACAGAGAGAAGAAAGCCGGGTAAGCGCAAGCTACCCGGCTTTTTGATATCAGATAACCATGTTCAACAGCAGAACCCCGACCAGACCACACACCGAAATAATGGTTTCCAGTGCAGACCAGGACTTGATGGTTTCACCGATAGTCAGGTTGAAATATTCCTTGAACAGCCAGAAGCCCGGATCGTTCACGTGAGAGAAAATCACGCTACCGGAACCTACCGCGATAACCATCAGCTCAGGGCTCACGCCCGTCGTCGCAATCAGCGGCGCAACGATACCACCGGCGGTGATTGCCGCAACGGTTGCAGAGCCGAGCGCGATACGCAGCACCGCAGCGATAGACCACGCCATCAGCAGCGGTGACACATTGGTTTCATGCATCATGGCCGCGATGTATTTATCCACGCCGCTGTCGACCAGCACCTGCTTGAACGCACCGCCACCACCGATAATCAGCAGCATCATGGCAATGATTTTGATGGAAGAGGTCAGCGTGTCGTTAATCTGATCCATCGAACGACCACGGTTCAGGCCGAAGGTGAACATCGCAATCAGCACTGCAATCAGCGTCGCCATCACCGGGTCGCCCAGGAACTCGGCAACGGACAGGAACGGGTGGCCTTTTGGCAGGATCATTTCCGCCACGGCACGCATCGCCATCAGGATGACCGGCACCAGAGAGGTCCAGACGCTGACGCCAAAACCAGGCATCTCTTCTTCCGTGAAGGTTTTCGCGCTGTACAGACCTTCCGGGATAGGCTTATCAATCCCTTTCAGGAAGCGGGCATAAACCGGGCCGGCCAGGATCACCGTCGGGATTGCCAGAATCGTACCGAACAGCAGGGTTTTACCCATATCGGCATGGAAGATGGTGGCGATCGCGGTTGGACCCGGGTGTGGTGGCAGGAAACCGTGCGTAACGGACAGCGCGGCGGCCATCGGTACACCGACATACAGCAGTGGAATGTTCGCTGCCGCTGCGATGGTGAACACCAGTGGCAGCATCAGCACGAAGCCCACTTCATAGAACAGTGCGAAACCGACGGTAAACCCGGTTAACACAACCGCCCACTGAATATTCTTCTTACCAAATTTGGCAATCAGCGTGGTGGCAATACGCTGGGCGCCCCCACAGTCCGCCAGCATTTTGCCGAGCATAGCGCCAAAGCCCATGATCAGTGCCAGGCTACCGAGCGTGCCGCCGACACCGGCTTTAATGGAGCTGATGACTTTCACCAGCGGCATCCCTTGCATCAGACCGACTGCAAGTGCCACCAGAACCAGAGCGATAAACCCGTTCATTTTGAAACGGATCATCAAGAGCAGTAATAACACAACACCGATAGCAACGATGACTAATGGCATGATTTACCTGGCCTTTGAATTGTTATGGGTAACGTCATTGTTTCAACGACAAATTCCGATTGTCCCAACTGGGAACAGAGTGTTAACGGCACTAATACTGTTGCCTTGGAAACTATTAAGTTTAGTCGGCTGTTATGAAGGTGCTTAGTGCCCACGAGAATGATACGGGTAACATGTCGTGGTTGAGAATCACCCTGGGGGGCTAAATTTGAATTATGAGACGCAGGTCAACATATGGGGAGGCAAGGCAGGGAGGGGAAAGCAGGCCCGGTAAGCATAGCGCCACCGGGCAAAAGCAGGCGGGCGCTTAGTAGTAAGAGTGCTCGCCGCGCTGGTGTTCGGTCAGATCGCGCACACCTTTCAGTTCCGGGAATTCGTTCAGCAGCTGCTTCTCGATCCCTTCTTTCAGCGTGACATCAACCATTGAACAACCGTTACAGCCGCCGCCGAACTGCAGGATCGCCAGGCCGTCTTCAGTGATTTCCATCAGGGAAACACGACCGCCGTGGCCCGCCAGCTGTGGGTTGATCTGAGACTGCAGCAGGTACTCGACGCGCTCCATCAGGGGGGCATCGTCAGACACTTTACGCATTTTGGCGTTTGGCGCTTTCAGGGTCAGCTGAGAACCCAGCTGATCGGTGACGAAGTCGATCTCCGCATCTTCAAGATACGGTGCGCTCAGCTCATCAACGTAAGCCGTGAGCTGTTCAAATTTAAGGGCAGTGTCAGTCGCTTCCACTGCGTCCGGAGGACAATAAGAGACACCACATTCTGCATTCGGAGTGCCTGGATTGATCACAAACACGCGGATCTGCGTCCCTTCTTCCTGATTTGCCAGCAGTTTGGCAAAGTGCGCTTGTGCAGAATCGGAAATACGGATCATAGCTTTGGCCTAATAGTTGACTAAATTACCTGGGTATAATCATACGCCCATTGAAGAAGGGCTACAAGGTACGGCACAGACACCATACCTGAACCGACGCGGCGCCGCTTTGCAAAAGCAGTCGGGAAAGTTCAGCAACGGTACTGCCTGTGGTGACGACATCATCCACAATCGCGATATGGAGGCCTTTGACGGGGAATTCAAGACGAAAGGCATTTTTGAGGTTCCTTTTGCGAAGCCGGGCCGTGAGCTGATGCTGGATGGCCGTATTATGGACGCGTTTGAGCGCACGGGCGTCGTACCGGCAACCGAGCCATCGCGCGAGCGGGCGGCAAAGCAGGTCACTTTGGTTGTAGCCGCGTCGCCAGTGTCGGCGACGGTATAAAGGCACGTTAACCACCATGTCGATGTTCGGCAGGCCGCGGGTGCGTCGCGCCTGTAAAACGGCCAGCAGTAACAGGCGGGCGAGGGGACGCGCCAGCACACTCTGGCCGGCAAACTTCAGCGCATGTATAAGGCCGCTTAACGGCGCAACATAATCATCCACAGCCACCAGGGCACACCACGGCGGCGCTTTTTTCAGGCAGCGGCCGCAGGGAACGTCTCGCCCGGTGGCCGCTAGCCCACACTGCGGACACATCATCGCCTGCCTTTTCAGCGAGCGGGTGCAAACGGAGCAGACGCCCCATGCGCTGAGGGCAAGCGGCATCCGGCATAGCCAGCACAAGCCAGGCACTGTTAACATGTGCAACCTCCATGTGAAAAAAGAGAACAGTAACTGATGAAGACGCTGTGGTGGCAGACCGTAGGGACGGGAAATTGCCATCTTGTGCTGCTGCACGGATGGGGCCTGAATGCCGAAGTATGGAATTGCATAACCGGGGAACTCGCCTCGCAATTTACCCTGCATCTGGTGGATTTACCGGGCTTTGGCCGCAGCCGCGGCTTTGGGGCAATGTCGGTTGAGGAGATGGTGCAGCAGGTGCTGGACGCTGCGCCGCAACACGCCATCTGGCTGGGCTGGAGCCTGGGCGGGCTGGTGGCGAGCCAGATTGCGTTGACCCATCCCGAGCGCGTGCGTGCGCTGGTCACGGTAGCCTCGTCACCGTGCTTCAGTGCGCAGGACGACTGGCCGGGCATAAAACCGGATGTGCTGGCCGGGTTCCAGAAACAGCTGAGCGAAGACTTCCAGCGGACCGTTGAGCGTTTCCTGGCCCTGCAGACAATGGGAACCGACACCGCGCGTCAGGATGCCAGAGCGCTGAAGCAGACCGTGCTTTCCCTGCCGATGCCGGACGTTGAGGTGCTTAACGGGGGGCTTGAGATCCTCAAAACCGTCGATTTGCGTGAGCCGCTGGCCGCGCTGGCGATGCCGCACCTGCGTATCTACGGCTACCTCGACGGGCTGGTGCCGCGTAAAGTGGTTCCAGTGCTGGATTCACTCTGGCCACAAAGTGAGTCTCTGGTGATAAACAAAGCCGCGCATGCGCCGTTTATCTCTCATCCGGCGGAGTTTTGTTCAGCGCTCGTTGCGTTAAGTCAACGTTTAGACTGATTATTTTCTATCCAGCCTGGAAAAAGTTTCACACCGCAACCATACTCCAGATGTCGTTGCGGTTGTTCTGCCTACGATAATCAAAACAACAATCCTATGGAGAGTCAGGCTATGAAACTTGTTACAGGTATCGTCACTTCTCTGGTTATTGGGTCACTTTCATTTGGCGCCTTTGCGGCACAAGAGCTGGAAAAAGATAAAGTTGCCGGGATGAATCTGACCAAAGTTGGTGAGATTTCTACGTCTGACACGACCGCGCCGATGGACGCCAAAAGAGAGCTGTCTAAGAAAGCGGATGAGCTGGGTGGGAAGTACTACGTCGTCACCAGTGCCGAAAAACAGACCAAAAACGTGCGCGCAACGGCGGACGTCTATAAGTAATACGTTAATGCCGGGCAGCGATGCCCGGCTTTATGCGCGCAGTGCCCACCACTCTCTGAGGCAGGCTTTTCCTTCCGGGCAGCTTTTACAACTGCCGGACAGGCAGCCCTCCGCCTCTTCCTGAATACGCACCGCTTTTCCCATGGCTTCCAGTCTTTCCAGCATGGCATCGATCATCGGCTGTGGCGTATGCAGGGTGAGGCTCAGCTGTTTCGCCTCCATTCGCCCTTGTAACGCCAGCAGATCACGTACCTGAATCAACGATGCCATGGCTTACCCCTTAGTGACAGTCGCCCGCCGGGCTGTTGCAACAGGTGGCAGCCGTTTTGCGGTTTGCCAGCAGGTTGATATCAACCCGGCTGCGTGCCCGGCGTAGCAGGCCGAGAACGAGCACGTTAAACAGCACAACCGCCAGGATGCACACCAGGCTATAACGCGGGTGCTGGCTAAAGTTAACGGTCTGATAAAAGAGCGTCGCCAGCGAGTACGCGATGTTGAGCCCCCACAGAATGGAGAAGCCCATCCAGCCACGGCTGGACTCGCGGGCAATCGCGCCCATGACGGAGATGCACGGAATATAGAGCAGAACAAAGATGAGGTAGCTGTAGGCCGCAGAGGCGCTGCCAAATTTCTCGCTCATCACGCCCATGGCACCCGTTGCCATTTCGCCGTCACCTTTACTGGCCTCGATAGGGTTCGCCAGCACGCTCAGGCTGAAGGTGTCTTTCAGGCTCTGCCATGTCTCTTCGACGGCGCCCAGCAGTTCGTTACCGAGATGAAACTCTGCCGGATTGAACGCTTGCTCCTGGATGTTCTCCGCGGTGTAGAGCGTATTCAGGGTCCCGACGACCACCTCTTTCGCCATCGCACCGGTGAACAGACCGACGGTCGCCTGCCAGTTATCGTCATGGACGCCGATCGGTTTGAAGACCGGGGTTATGACGCGGCTGACGGAGGCGAGGGCGGAGTCGTTGATGTTATCCGCAGCCTGTCCGCTCAGGGTGAAGCTGTTCAGCGCGCTCAGGAAAATACTCACGATAACAATCACTTTACCGGCACGCAGGACGAAGCCTTTCAGGCGCTGCCAGGTCTGGATCACCAGGCTTTTAAGATGGGGGACGTGGTAGACCGGCAGTTCCATAACGAACGGCGACGCTTCGCCGCGCATGATGGTGTGTTTCAGCATCAGCCCCGTGAGAATGGCCATGACGATACCCAGCACGTACAGCGAGAAGACCGCCAGTGCCCCCTGCTGCCCAAAGAAGGCCGCGGCAAAGACCGCGAAGATAGCCAGTCGTGCACCGCAGGACATAAACGGTGCCATCATAATGGTCATCAGACGTTCACGCGGTGCATCCAGCGTACGGGCACCCATAACCGAGGGCACGTTACAGCCGAAGCCCACGATCAGCGGCACGAAGGATTTGCCCGGCAGACCGAGCGCTTGCATCAGGCGATCCATGACGAAGGCGGCGCGCGCCATGTAACCGGAATCCTCTAGGAAGGAGAGGAACAGATACATCATGCCGATTTGCGGCACCAGAGGCAGTACGGTGTTGATACCACCGCCAATCCCCTGGGCAAGGAAGATGGTCAGCCATTCCGGGAAATGCAGGGTGTAACCCACCCACTGAATGCCATGAACAAAGATAGCAACGGAACCGGCATCGAAAATCGGCTGGAGTGCGCCACCAATGTTAATGGCGAGCAAGAACATCAGGTACATCACCAGCAAGAAGACCGGCAAACCGAGGAAGCGGTTAAGCACAACCTTATCCACGGCCGCGGTGAAGCGGCTCGGTTCCGCCGTCAGGGCGTTACTGACCACGTCGCAAATCGCGGCGATGGCCTGATAGCGAGCATCAGCGATATGCAGGGCCGGGTCATCCAGCTCGTCGCTCAGACGGGCGAGGACCACGTCCAGTTTATCTGCCGCATGACCAGCATAGGCGCGGCTGTAGATATCCCCTTCCAGCATTTGCAGGCCGAGCCACAGGCGCTGTTTCGCGGGCATGCTTTGGTCCATCTCTTGTGCCAGCAGATCCGCTTCGCGCAGAAGTGGCTGGGCGTAGTGCACCAGCTCAACGTTACGATTTCCCGCGTGGCGATCGATAGCCAGTTTCAGGGCATCAATACCGCGGGCGCGCGTCGACACCAGCGGAACGACCGGGCACCCCAGCCGTGCGGAGAGGGCATCGACGTCGATACGCAGTTTCTGTTTCTCTGCGATGTCGAGCATGTTGAGCGCCACGATGCAGGGAATGCCCAGCTCCAGCAGCTGCAGCGTCAGGTAGAGGTTACGCTCAAGGTTTGAGGCATCAACCACGTTGATGAGCAGATCCGCGTCGCCGCTAAGAATATAGTGGCAGGCAATCTGCTCATCGAGCGAAGTTTGCGAGGAGATCGTGGTTAAGGAGTACGTGCCGGGCAGGTCAACCAGCGTGACCTGGTTATCTGTTGTTGAGAACAGGCCTTCTTTACGTTCAACCGTTACGCCAGCCCAGTTACCGACGCGCTGGCGCGCACCCGTGAGCTGGTTAAATAGCGTTGTCTTGCCGGAATTAGGATTGCCAATTAAGCCAATAGTTAATTTTTTCATTTTTCTGGACTCACTGAAACCGCTGGCTTGTTATCGGGATAAGGCTTCGACTTCTATTAATGCGAGATCTTTTTTACGCAATACCAGATTTACGCGTCGGGTTTCGATATGCACCGGATCACCTAACGGGGCGACGCGCACGACCTGAAATGACGAGCCGGGCAGCATGCCCAGCGACAGCAGCTTTTGTCGATAGGCTGGGCTAATTTCGTGGGTAAAACCGGTAATTTTCCATGCACTGTCTGGAGTGAATTGCATAATGCCTGATTCCACGAGAGGTTAAAATATCTACTATGGGATGATAATGAGAATAGTTTTTATCAGCAATAATAAAACTGTGACGGAATGTTGTTTGCGGTATTAATTTACGGCCTGTTTGACCTTGCTCAATATTTACTGATTCTGCGGCAGGGAGAGGAAAGGCTTATTTGTTAATAGTGTGATCACTGATAGTTGAAATATAGATATACAACCGGTTTCATATTTTACAATTAATTTCGGCGGGATAACGGCCCGATGAGTGACGTATCACCGGGCCTTTTTTATGCGGTTAGCGTTTCTTACCCATTGCTGCCGCCAGTGCATCCATCATGGCGCTGTTGCCCGCAGGCTGGGCGTCACGTCCGCGTGGCTTCGCCGCTTTTGCCGCCGGGCGCTGCTGCTCGCGACCGCCGCCGTTACTGCCGCGGCGCGCGTTGGTTTCACCTGGCTGCTCGTCCAGACGCATCGTCAGGGCGATACGCTTACGCTGCAGATCCACTTCCATCACCTTCACCTTCACAATGTCGCCCGCTTTGACCACGGTATGCGGATCTTCAACGAATTTATCGGCAAGGGAAGAGATGTGGACCAGACCGTCCTGGTGCACGCCGATATCGACAAACGCGCCAAAGTTGGTGACGTTAGTGACCGCCCCTTCGAGTACCATGCCCGGAAGCAGATCATTCATGGTTTCAACGCCGTCGGCGAAGGTCGCGGTTTTAAACTCAGGACGCGGATCGCGGCCCGGTTTTTCCAGCTCTTTGATGATGTCCGTGACCGTCGGCACCCCGAACTGTTCGTCGGTAAAATCGACCGCCTTCAGGTTGCGCAGCGCGCTGCTGTCGCCCATCAGGTCTTTCAGCGCCTGCTGGGTTGCGGCCAGAATGCGTTCCACTACCGGGTACGCTTCCGGGTGAACGGTTGAGGCATCCAGCGGGTTATCGCCGTGGTTGATGCGCAGGAAGCCCGCACACTGCTCAAACGCTTTTGGCCCCAGACGGCTCACCTTCAGCAACTGCTGGCGGTTCTGGAACTGGCCGTTTTCATCACGCCAGGCAACGATGTTTTGCGCCATCATGCGGGTTAAGCCCGCCACGCGGGTCAGCAGGGGAACAGAGGCCGTGTTCAGGTCAACGCCGACGGCGTTTACGCAGTCTTCCACGACCGCATCCAGCTTACGGGCCAGCTGAGTCTGGCTCACGTCATGCTGATACTGGCCGACGCCGATGGATTTCGGGTCGATCTTAACCAGCTCCGCCAGCGGATCCTGCAGACGACGGGCGATAGAAACCGCACCGCGCAGGGAAACGTCCAGGTCCGGGAACTCCAGGGCGGCCAGTTCAGACGCCGAATAGACGGAAGCGCCCGCCTCGCTGACAATCACTTTCTGTGCGGTGACTTTCGGGAACTGTTTCTGCACGTCGAGGTAGAAACGCTCGGTTTCACGGGAGGCCGTACCGTTGCCGATGGCTACCAGCTCCACGTTGTATTTCTCGCACAGCGCCGCAACCACGACGGCAGCCTTCGCCGCCTGGCCGGTATGCGGATAAATGGTGTCGGTAGCCACCAGCTTGCCGGTACCGTCAACCACGGCCACTTTTACGCCGGTACGCAGACCCGGATCGAGACCCATGGTGGCGCGCAGGCCGGCAGGTGCGGCCATCAGCAGGTCGTGCAGGTTACGGGCGAAGACGTTGATTGCTTCGTCTTCGGCGCGTTCACGCACGGTGCCCATCAGTTCGGTTTCGAGGTGCATCAGCACCTTGATGCGCCACGTCCAGCTCACCACGCCTTTGCGCCAGCTGTCTGCCGGCGCGTTGTTCAGGCGAAGGCCGAGGTGGTCGATAATGATCTGCTCGCAGTGGCTCTCTTTTGGTGGCTCGTCAAACTGTGGATCGGCATTCAGGGAGAGCTGGAGCACGCCTTCGTTGCGGCCGCGGAACATCGCCAGCGCGCGGTGTGAAGGGGTGGTAGAGATGGGTTCGTGATGATCGAAATAATCGCGGAACTTGGCGCCTTCTTCCTCTTTCCCGCTGACCACGGTAGAGACGATGTGGGCGTTTTTCCACAGATAGTCACGCACTTTCGCGAGCAGGGCGGCATCTTCGGAGAAACGCTCCATCAGAATATAGCGCGCGCCGTCGAGTGCGGCTTTGGTGTCTGCGACCCCTTTATCGGCATCGATAAACTTCGCGGCTTCGGTTTCCGGGTCGTGGGACGGTTCGTTCCACAGCAGTTCGGCCAGCGGCTCCAGGCCTGCCTCAATGGCAATCTGTCCACGGGTGCGGCGCTTCGGTTTGTACGGCAGATAAAGGTCTTCGAGTTCGGTTTTGCTCAGGGTGCCGTTGATTGCGGTTTCCAGCTCGCTGGTCAGTTTTCCCTGTTCGCCGATGGATTTGAGGATCGCCTGGCGACGGTCTTCCAGTTCGCGCAGGTAACCGAGACGGGTCTCCAGGTTACGCAGCTGCGTGTCATCCAGACCGCCGGTGACTTCCTTACGATAACGTGCAATAAACGGCACGGTGTTCCCTTCATCAAGCAGGCGAACGGCAGCTTCTACCTGTTCGGCTCTGGCCTGAAGTTCACCCGCAATAATGCGGCAGAGCGAATCTTTCATCATGGCTTTATCATCTGTTGAGTCGAAAAAATCAGGGGATAGTTATACGGGCTGACACGGCAAAATGCCAGCCGCGGAGGGCGCTCTCGGACTATTTAACGTACGTAATTTCGTTGACGTACCAGCTGGCTTCGCCGCCAGGGGTCTGCACGACGGCCAAATCGCCCACTTCCTTTTTCAGCAGCGCACGGGCCATTGGTGAGTCGATAGAGATGTAATCCTTACGACCAAAAATTTCGTCATAGCCGACGATACGAAAACGCAGGGTGTCGCCATCGTCGTTCTCAATCTCGACCCATGCGCCGAAAAACACTTTGCCTTCCTGCTGTGGGGAGTAATCCACTATTTTGAGGTTCTCAAGGCATTTGGTCAGATAGCGGACCCGGCGGTCGATTTCACGTAACCGTTTTTTGTTGTACTGATAGTCAGCATTCTCACTGCGATCGCCCAGGCTTGCGGCCCAGGTCACTTTTTTGGTCACTTCAGGACGCTCTTCGCGCCACAGGTAATCCATCTCTTTTTTGAGTTTCTCATACCCTTCGCGGGTGATCAGGGGCGTTTTCATGGGGTGACCTTAAGACTCGACATCATTGCATTCTTTGCGCACATTACGTATCACGTAGTCTAACAGACAACGTTAATAATGATTTATGTGATGAAATGTGCAGATAAGCTGCTGTTAAATATGCTTTGTAACAATTTCGACTAGAATTTATACCAGAATTAGCTGGTCGAACACGTGCACTTTTTTAGAATACGCTGTTATTAGACTATCCGAACCTTTGGGAGTACACACAATGCAAGAGAACTACAAAATTCTGGTCGTGGATGACGACATGCGCCTGCGTGCGCTGCTTGAGCGTTATCTGACCGAGCAGGGCTTCCAGGTTCGTAGCGTGGCCAACGCTGAGCAGATGGACCGTCTGCTGACCCGCGAATCATTCCATCTTATGGTACTCGACCTGATGCTGCCTGGTGAAGACGGGCTTTCCATCTGTCGCCGTCTGCGTAGCCAGAGCAACCCTATGCCGATCATCATGGTGACGGCGAAAGGGGAAGAGGTTGACCGCATCGTTGGTCTGGAAATCGGCGCTGACGACTACATTCCAAAACCGTTCAACCCGCGTGAACTGCTGGCCCGTATTCGCGCCGTGCTGCGCCGTCAGGCGAACGAACTGCCTGGCGCACCGTCGCAGGAAGAAGCGGTGATTGCGTTTGGTAAGTTCAAGCTGAATCTCGGTACCCGTGAGATGTTCCGTGAAGATGAACCTATGCCGCTCACCAGCGGTGAGTTCGCGGTGCTGAAAGCGCTGGTCAGCCACCCGCGTGAGCCGCTTTCACGTGACAAGCTGATGAACCTGGCGCGTGGCCGTGAATACTCCGCAATGGAACGTTCCATTGACGTGCAGATCTCCCGTCTGCGCCGCATGGTGGAAGAAGATCCGGCGCATCCTCGTTATATTCAGACCGTATGGGGTCTGGGCTACGTGTTTGTCCCGGACGGCGCTAAAGCATGAGGCGAATGCGCTTCTCTCCGCGAAGCTCATTTGCCCGTACGCTGTTACTGATTGTCACCCTGCTGTTCGTCAGCCTGGTGACAACCTATCTGGTGGTGCTGAACTTTGCGATCCTGCCGAGCCTCCAGCAGTTCAACAAGGTTCTGGCATACGAAGTGCGTATGCTGATGACCGATAAACTGCAACTGGAGGACGGCACGCAGTTAGTTGTTCCCCCGGCGTTTCGCCGTGAAATCTACCGTGAGCTGGGTATTTCGCTTTACTCCAACGAAGCGGCAGAAGACGCTGGCCTGCGCTGGGCGCAGCATTATGAGTTCCTCAGCCAGCAGATGGCGCAGCAGTTAGGTGGCCCGACGGAAGTGCGCGTTGAGGTCAACAAAAGCTCACCGGTCGTCTGGCTGAAAACCTGGCTATCACCCAATATCTGGGTGCGCGTCCCGCTGACCGAAATTCATCAGGGTGACTTCTCACCGCTGTTCCGTTACACCCTTGCCATTATGCTGCTGGCGATAGGCGGCGCGTGGCTGTTTATTCGTATACAGAACCGACCGTTGGTCGACCTGGAGCACGCTGCGCTGCAGGTCGGTAAAGGGATTATTCCTCCGCCACTGCGTGAGTACGGCGCCTCAGAAGTGCGTTCCGTGACGCGGGCCTTTAACCATATGGCGGCCGGCGTGAAGCAGCTGGCAGACGACCGTACGCTGCTGATGGCGGGCGTGAGCCATGACCTGCGCACGCCGCTCACGCGTATCCGTCTGGCGACGGAGATGATGGGCGAAGAGGATGGTTATCTTGCGGAGTCCATTAACAAGGACATCGAAGAGTGTAACGCCATCATCGAGCAGTTCATTGACTACCTGCGTACCGGGCAGGAGATGCCGATGGAGATGGCCGATCTGAATGCGGTACTCGGTGAAGTGGTCGCGGCGGAAAGCGGCTACGAGCGGGAAATCGATACCGACCTGCAGGCCGGTGAAATTCAGGTGCGGATGCACCCGCTTTCCATTAAACGTGCGGTGGCCAATATGGTGGTTAACGCGGCCCGTTATGGCAATGGCTGGATTAAAGTCAGCAGCGGGTCTGAGCTCAACCGCGCCTGGTTCCAGGTGGAAGATGACGGTCCGGGCATTAAGCCAGAGCAGCGTAAGCATCTGTTCCAGCCGTTTGTGCGGGGCGATAGCGCGCGCAGTACCAGCGGAACCGGCTTAGGCCTGGCGATTGTGCAGCGTATTGTAGATAACCATAACGGCTTGCTGGAGATTGGGACCAGTGAGCGGGGCGGTTTAAGCATTCGTGCATGGTTACCGGTGCCGGTGACGCGCGGGCAGGTGAGAGAGAGTTAAAAAAGGGTGGCAAAAGCCACCCTTTTTTTTGCAGGTCGTGTCAGCTGTTACAGCTTCGGACCCGCACTCACCAGCGCTTCACCTGCCGGGGTATCGGTATACTTCTCGAAGTTCTCAATAAACAGTTTCGCCAGCGATTCTGCTTTCTCACGCCACTGCTCCGGTGAACCGTAGGTATTGCGTGGGTCGAGAATACGGGTCTCTACGCCCGGCAGCGCCGTCGGGATTGCCAGATCAAACATCGGCAGCGTGAAGGTTTCGGCGTTATCGAGTGAACCATCCAGAATGGCGTCGATAATGGCGCGGGTATCTTTGATGGAGATACGTTTGCCGGTGCCGTTCCAGCCAGTATTCACCAGGTACGCCTGCGCACCGGACGCCTGCATGCGTTTGACCAGCACTTCCGCGTACTGCGTCGGGTGCAGCGACAGGAACGCTGCGCCGAAGCAGGCGGAGAAGGTTGGCGTTGGCTCCGTCACGCCGCGCTCGGTACCGGCCAGTTTGGCGGTAAAACCAGACAGGAAGTGGTACTGCGTCTGGCTGGCGGTCAGGCGGGACACCGGAGGCAACACGCCGAACGCATCTGCCGTCAGGAAAATCACCTTCGTCGCGTGGCCCGCTTTTGACACCGGCTTCACGATGTTGTCGATGTGGTAGATAGGGTAAGACACGCGGGTGTTTTCGGTTTTCGAAGCATCGTCGAAGTCGATCGTTCCATCGGCACGCACGGTGACGTTTTCCAGCAGCGCATCGCGGCGGATGGCATGGAAGATATCTGGCTCCGCTTCTTCAGACAGGCGAATGGTCTTCGCGTAGCAGCCCCCCTCGAAGTTAAACACGCCGTCATCATCCCAGCCGTGCTCGTCATCGCCAATCAGACGACGTTTCGGATCGGTAGAAAGGGTGGTTTTACCGGTGCCGGACAGGCCGAAGAACACCGCCACATCCCCTTTTTCACCGACGTTTGCCGAACAGTGCATGGAGGCGATACCGCGCAGCGGCAGCAGGTAGTTCATCACCGAAAACATCCCTTTCTTCATTTCGCCGCCGTACCAGGTACCGCCGATCAGCTGAATACGCTCGGTCAGGTTAAAGGCAATGAAGTTTTCGGAGTTAAGACCCTGCTCTTTCCACTGTGGGTTCGTGCATTTCGCCCCGTTCATCACGATGAAGTCAGGGGTGAAATCCTGCAGCTCTTTGTCGTCAGGACGAATAAACATGTTTTTCACGAAATGCGCCTGCCAGGCCACTTCAGTGATAAACCGCACGGAAAGGCGGGTGTCGGCGTTAGCGCCGCAGAAAGCATCAACGATGAACAGACGCTTACCGGAAAGTTGATGGGTAACGAGCCCTTTCAGATGCTGCCAGGTTTCCGGAGAGAGCGGTTTGTTATCGTTCTTCCCTTTGCCTTTATCAGCCCACCACAGTGTGTCGCGGGTGGTCTCGTCTCGGACGATGTATTTATCTTTCGGCGAACGACCGGTAAAGATACCGGTATCGACGGCGATAGCACCAAGGTTAGTCAACACACCTCGCTCGTATCCTTCCAGTGCTGGATTGAGCTCTTCCTGATACAGCGTATCGTAATCGGGGTTGTAGACGATTTCCTGGACGTCGTGAATACCATAAGCCTTGAGATCTTGCGGGGTTAAACCAGTAACACGCATATCACTGCTCCTTAGCCAATATGTACTGTCTGAAATTGTAGGGTTTTTGTGAGGTTGTTAACCGCGACGGGGCTCATAGATTTACGCATCTGGACAAAACCCTTACTAACGGAAAACGCTGCGACTCCAGTCACAGGGCAGGCGGATTATCGCAGGAATCGCTTTTTGGTTGGGGAAAATGTTCCGAAAAGGTTAATGGCTGGTGATTTTATCGGAAGGAATGTGAATGTAATCGCATACACGTAAGAAAATTACGTAAGAGTTACAGTGTTAAAAACGATTCAGCCAGAGAGGGCTTTTTTGCACCTTGTCCTCTCGCAAAAGGGAGAGGGCAAGGTGAGGGCAGGCTTTGCTTAGTGGACCTGAGGATCCGCCGGGGAGGCGTTGTTGCGGATCTCAGCAATATCCATCGAATTGAACACGTAGTGCGTACCGCAGTAGTCACAGTGCATATCGATTTCGCCGTCTTCCGCCATGATGCTGTCGATCTCTTCATCCGGCAGCGTCTTCAGCGCGCCAGCGCAGCGTTCACGTGAACAGGTGCACTTAAATTCCACCGACTGTGGGTCGTAAACCGTCACTTCTTCTTCGTGATAAAGACGCCACAGGACATCGGTCGCCGACAGGGTGAACAGCTCTTCTGCTTTGACGGTTTCCGTCAGGGTCGCGAGGTGCTCGAAGTCGTTGGTCTGCGCGTCCTGCGCAGGAAGAACCTGCAGCAGCATACCGCCAGCAGCAGGCTGACCGTCTACTTCACCGGTGCGGATGAACAGACGTGTCGGCAGCTGTTCAGAACGCATGAAGTAATCTTCCAGGCAGGCCGCCAGCGTATCGCCTTCGAGGCCAACCACGCCCTGATAGCGCTCACCTTCCTCCGGGGAGATGGTGATGACCAGATAGCCATTACCCACCAGCGTTTTCAGGTCCGCGTTTTCAGGAACATCGCCCTGTACGCGCGCCACGCCGCGCATCTGCTGCTGGTTATTACCGTTGATGACCGCCAGGGTCATAGGGCCATCACCCTGCAATTGCACGGTGATATCCCCGGCAAATTTCAGGGTGGCAGTCAGCAGGCTGGTGGCAACCAGCAGTTCGCCCAACAGGGTTTTCACCGGCAGCGGGTAGTTGTGGTTTTCCAGAATCTGTTTCCAGGTTTCGGATACGGTGACCAGCTCGCCGCGCACGGCGAATTGTTCAAACAGATAGCGGTGTAATTGGTCGTGTTGGGCCATAATAGTCTCTCGTGCAGGTGAGGGTTACTCGGTCTCACCGTGTTTAAATTTCATCAGATCGCGGCGCTCTTTTTTATCCGGACGCCGGTCCGGGTGGGGCATTGTCAGCGCATTCATTTTGCGCGCCAGCGCGGTCTTCTCGCGTTTTTCAATGCTCTCAGCCGTCTCTTCATACAGCAGTACGGCTTCGGTTGCGGGCCGTCGTTGTTCAGTAATGGCTTTAATCACCACGGTACGTTCATCGTTGCCCTGACGCAGCGTTAAGGTGGCATTCAGTTCGACCAGCTTGCTCGGTTTGCTGCGCTGGCCGTTGTAATGCACTTTACCGCCGTCAATCATGTCGCGGGCAAGGGCGCGCGTTTTATAAAAACGGGCCGCCCACAGCCATTTATCCAGTCTTACCCCTTCAGAGGGTTTTTCTTTCATGGCCTCTCCTTCACGGTCAGTGAGGGGATCATCTGGCGATAGTCGTTCAGCCCCGGATGGCGCAGATAGATTTTTTCAGCCAGGCCAGAGTCAGGATTGGTAACGCCCAGACAATAGCGAATGCCAAACCTGGCCGCGGAATCCAGAATAGGCTCGCTGTCATCAATAAACAGCGTGCGTTCCGGCTGCAAACCGGTCTCTTCCGCCACCGCATGCCACAACCGCTGATCCTCTTTCGGATAACCAAATGTGTGGGTGGAAAGTAATAAATCAAGGTGCGAAGCAAGACCCGTATGCTCCAGCTTCACGGCCAGATTGTGAGGATGGGCGTTGGTCAGCAAGATACGGCGCTTGCCGCTCGCTTTCAGCGCATCCAGAAAAGGCACGGTATCCTCACGCAGTACGGCGCGCGGGCCCTGGGCGGTGGTCATGGCACAAATATCCAAACCGAGGCGCTCGCTCCAGTAGTCAAGACAGTACCAGTTTAGCGTATGCTGCACCGCGCTATATTGCGAACGAATGAATTCCTGCGCTTCTGCCGGGGAGATCCCCTGCTGTTCACCATAGGTTTCCGGAACCAGCTTTTGCCAGAAATAGTTATCAAAGGCGAGATCGAGCAGCGTGCCGTCCATATCCAGCAGAACGGTATCAACCTCCTGCCAGGCGATATCAAGATGCATAAGGGGGAACTCCAGCCTGAAGAAACGTGCGCGACAGGGTAGCACATCTTGTCGCGCATCGACGTTATCAGATCAGGCTCTCAGAGGAGGGGATCAGCTTAGGGTTAAGGCAATTTTCGTAATACTGCTGGATGTCGGCAAGCCTGGTGCGTGAGCGCTGATAGCGACGCAGCGCCATAAAACCGTTCCAGCAAATGCATACCAGCATCGCAATCATCAGCAGCGAGGTGCCGATGTAGCGCCACAGGCCTGCGCTGTCCGGCATGCGGTGCAGGCCGATGTGGCGCGTGCCGTTGGCATCGGTAAAGATACTCGTCACAATCCCTTCAGCGCTAAACGGCGTCTGCATCAGCATCTGCGCCAGGCGCTGGAACTGGCCCCATTGTTCCTGAGCCGGGTAGTCATAAAGTGCGACCTGCGGGTATGGCTGATCGACCAGGTCGCTCCCTTCATCACTGACGATCACAAAGCCGCCCGGTGCCGGGCTGTTCAGCGCCTGCGCCGCGCGGGTAGTTTCGCGCATCACGAAGGGTGCGGTTGACGTGGCGACCAGATTATCCAGCGACTCGGCGCTGACCGGACGCAGCAGCACGTTAACGCCATCCAGTCGGCCCGCTTCCGCGCGTTTCACCAGCGAATCCCAGTCTTTACTGTTACCCAGGTTCACAAGGGCGTTTTTGAGACGTACGCATTCGTCCTGAGCGGAACACAAATCCTGTGTTTTCAGAACGATGTCACCAAAGTCGTCCAGAAGCACCATCCCCGATTTCTGAATGGCCGAGCGCAGGGCAGGGCTCACGCGTGAGTCGTCATCGGGTTTCGGGTGCAGCTGGCGGTTGACCGTCTGGGTAAGCGACGTGGCTTTATTAACAACCTCAGATTCAGGCAGCGGCAGCGGCGGCGCATCATTCCAGATAATTTGTGAGCAATCGAACGGCATGAACGGCGAGCTCTGACGCGTATTCCATGCGCCAGGCGTATGAATGTTACACATGCCGGTGCCCTTCAGGCGCAGCGTATCACCGACCCGCACGCCAGCCTCGTCCAGTTGGTTGACGCTGGTTGCCTCAATGGTTTGCGCCCCTTTTATCCATGACAGGGTAAATTTAATGGGCATATCCAGCGGGACAAACAGCAGAAGCATGATAAAGACCAGCGCTGCCCCCCCGGCAATGACCGCACTGCGTAACCAGTGCTGAAGCGGGAAGTTTTTTACTTCATCATGCAGGGATAAAAAGCGCCCCTGGCGCACCACATGGCGGTCAAGGTAGATATCGATATCGGTTTTCTGACCTAAATCCTGGGCGATCCACGGCTGCCAGTGGCGCGGGTAGATAAGATCGATAATACCGAGCGAGATATTATTGAGGTGCTCCTGGTCACTCTCACCGAACAGACCCCAGCGCTTAGGAGTACCGCGCAGGCAGTGGATCTCACGTAGCGAGGTTTTTGCCGGCGGGGCAAAGAGCCCCCACAGCCCGGCTGCCAGCAACAGCACCGCACCGCCAGCCAGCCAGGGAACAAACACATCCGGCGTCAGCAGGCAGATGAAAAAGAGCAGGAACGCGGCCACGATCAGAATCGCTTCGCGAATGCCGTCAGGGCGGCTCAGGGCGTACTCTTCATGCGTCTCCTGGCGAATGTTCAGCAGCTCGATCTGCTCTGTCTCTTCGCCACGAATGGAGGCCTGCGTTGAGCTTGCGCGTTCCAGCGCAAAACGCGGGGCTTCCTGAAGATATTCATTCAATGTATGGCCGTTGAGCGAGATAACCAGCGGCAACGAATCGGTATGGATCAGCTCTACGCTGTTTTCGTCATTAATGTACTGCTCCCAGGACGGGGGCAGATGCACTTCAACCGAATCCAGGTAATAGCGCCATTTATTGGGATCGTCTGTGGTGATGCCATAGCGGGTGATGGAGCGCGTCACACTGAGCACTGTGTCACTTTGCGCATTTAACTTGAGCGCCACCGGCGCAGCAGTTGCCCCCGTCGGCCCAGGTGTTAACTGAGAACGGTTCAGTGTTTCGAGATAGTTTTCTACTGCATCGCGCTCTTCTTGCGTCAGTTTACGCGTCGTCGCACCGGCAAAGGCGTTTAAAAAGGGCAGCCGGTAACGACGCCTTACGCGACGCCTGTATACCCACCCTGCAACCAATGCGCCGGCCAGCATAGCAGCGAGAACAATCAAAATGGTGCTCATGCTTTCCCCATCTTACTTATCTTCTTACAGGTGTAGTCAGTAGCACCTTTAACATTGAATGAGAGTCTGTGGTTGGCTATCGGCAAGTATGGAGTCGAACTTGAGCATTCTGAAGCGCATCCCAGTGACCGATGATGATAGCAAAGCCTGTTATGGCGCGATATCAGCAAATTCCTGGAAACATTTCAACCTCTTGACATTTGTTTTGAATTGAGGATTGATTCCTGTTACGTTGCATAAATGTAAATACAGAACAATTGACATTGCCGAAACCGTGCGGCGTATCGCACAATAAAGCCAGTTCCCACTGCTAAGACCCCATCACGATGAGCAAACCACTACAAAAACCCACCATTCTGAATGTTGAAACAGTCGCAAAATCGCGCCTGTTTAATGTCGAAAGTGTGGATCTGGAGTTCAGCAACGGTGTGCGTCGCGTTTACGAACGTATGCGCCCTTCTTCGCGCGAAGCGGTGATGATTGTTCCTGTCGTCGACGACCATCTGATCTTAATCCGCGAGTATGCCGTGGGAACCGAATCTTACGAACTTGGGTTCTCGAAAGGGCTCATCGATCCGGGTGAAACGGTCTTTGAGGCGGCCAATCGCGAGCTCAAAGAAGAGGTCGGTTTTGGCGCGAACGAACTGACGTTCCTGAAAAAACTGAGCATGGCACCCTCCTATTTTTCCAGCAAAATGAACATTGTGGTTGCTGAGGATCTCTATCCAGAATCGCTGGAAGGGGACGAGCCGGAGCCACTGCCACAGGTTCGCTGGCCGCTGGCCCATATGATGGACCTGCTTGAAGACCCTGACTTTAACGAGGCCCGCAACGTGAGCGCGCTGTTCCTGGTACGCGAATGGCTGAAGGGGCAGGGGCGGTTATAACAGCCTGATGTCCGCAACGTATGAGAGAACAAAAAAAACGGCAACCTGAGGTTGCCGTTTTTACGTTGCCCGTTAGAACAACTCGTGCGTTTCGCCGTTATCAATGATTTCTGTACCCACCTCATGCACCGCCTGTGTGGTCGGCTGCGTGCCCTCGATGAAATACTCTGCACGGCTATTGCCGCCATTGGCGAGCTGCCCGGTGCTGCGGTCGATATTGACGGTAACCACGCCCGGTGGTGGCGTCAGTGGTTGCTCCGGAACGCCTTCCAGCACGGATTTCATATAGGCATCCCAGGCCGGTTGCGCACTCTTCGCGCCGCCTTCGTAGCCAGAAATCTGATCTTTAATCGCGCCTGAAGCCGTGGTGCGGCCTAAATCACGGCGATGATCGTCAAAACCGATCCAGACTGACGTCACCACGCCCGGGCCGTAACCGGAAAACCACGCATCTTTCGAGCTGTTTGTTGTTCCCGTTTTACCGCCGATATCATGGCGCTGTAAATCACGTCCTGCCCGCCAGCCGGTCCCTTGCCAGCCAGGTTCGCCGAAGATGTTGGTGTTCAGTGCGCTCTTTATCAGGAACGACAGCGGCGTGTTGATGACATGCGGTGCATACTCCTGCGCCCCGCTCTGCGCTACCAGCGACTGGTTAGCCTGTTCCAGCTGCGGCTGCGGCAACACAGGGTTCGTCTGCTCCTGAGACACGGCAACGTCTTCCATGTCTTTGTTTTCAATCACCTCAGATTTTGGTGTATTGCCGTAAATGACCGGAATATCGCAGTCAGGGCAGGCAATTTTCGGCTTCGCTTCAAACAGCACGCCACCCTGGTCGTTCTCGATTTTACTGATGAAGTACGGGTCAATCAGGAAGCCGCCGTTAGCCATCACCGAGTACCCCCGCGCCACCTGAAGCGGCGTAAAGGATGCAGAGCCTAACGCCAGCGATTCGGTGCGCACGATGTTCTGAGCCGGGAAACCGAAGCGTTGCAGATATTCCGCGGCATAGTCGACACCCATCGCACGCATTGCGCGCACCATCACCACGTTTTTCGACTGCCCAAGACCCTGACGAAGACGAATAGGGCCTGAATATTCCGCCGGTGAGTTCTTCGGCTGCCAGTCAGAACCGGCACCAGCATCCCAGCGGGAGATAGGCACGTCGTTCAGGATACTGGCGAGGGTCAGCCCCTTATCCATGGCTGCGGTGTAGAGGAACGGCTTGATGTTAGAGCCAACCTGACGCAACGCCTGGGTGGCGCGGTTAAATTTGCTCTGGTTGAAATCGAACCCACCGACCAGGGCCAGCACGGCACCGTTCTGCGGATTGATGGACACCAGGGCCGAGTTAACGTCTGGCACCTGCGCCAGCCACCAGCTGTCGCCCACCTTGCGTACCCAGATTTGCTGTCCGGTCTGGACGACATCCGTCACTTTACGCGGTGTCGGGCCTTGCAGGGTGTCTGAGCGGTACGGGCGAGCCCAACGGATCCCGTCCATACGCAGGGAGACAGACGTTCCATCCGCCAGCGTTGCCACTGCTTCCTGCGGATCGGCCTGAGTCACCACGGCGGGAAGGAGCGGGCCATAGGTGGGCAGCGCTTTCAGCGTACTGGTGATTTTTTTGCTGTCCCAGGCGCTTTCGCCGACTTTCCACAGCACATTCGACGGGCCGCGATAACCGTGGCGCATGTCGTAATCCATCACGTTGTTACGCACCGCTTCCTGAGCCGCCTGCTGAACGTTGCGGGTCACGGTGGTGTAAACGCGGTAGCCATCTTCGTAGGCTTTATCGCCGTAGCGGCTCACCATCTCCTGACGCACCATTTCGGTGAGATAAGGGGCAGAGAAGGCAATTTCCGGCGCATGGTAGTTGGCATCGATGACATCGTTGCGCGCCTGTTCGTACTCGCTCTGGCTGATATAGCCTTCGCTCAGCATACGTGACAGGACGACGTTACGACGCGCCGTAGCGCGTTCAAGCGAGTAGAGCGGGTTGAAGGTCGATGGTGCTTTAGGCAGACCGGCAATGGTCGCCATTTCGCTTAACGTCAGCTGCTCGACAGGTTTACCAAAGTACACCTGCGCGGCCGCACCAACACCGTAGGCGCGGTAGCCGAGGTAGATTTTATTGAGGTACAGCTCAAGGATCTCGTCTTTGCTCAACAACTGCTCAATACGGATCGCAAGGAACACCTCTTTGATCTTACGGGTCAGGGTCTTTTCTGGGCTAAGGAAGAAGTTACGCGCCAGCTGCTGTGTAATGGTACTTGCCCCCTGAGAGGCATGACCGGAGAACAGCGCAATACTTGCAGCACGGAAAATCCCCACCGGATCGACACCGTGGTGCTCGTAAAAACGGCTGTCCTCGGTAGCGATAAAGGCTTTGACCATCACGGGCGGAATTTGATTTAAGGTCAGCGGGATACGACGCTTTTCGCCGTACTGCGCCATTAACTCGCCATCGGCGCTGTAGACCTGCATCGGGATCTGGAGTCGCACATCGCGAAGCGTAGCGACATCAGGCAGCTGCGGCTCAATATATTTGTACAAACCATAAATCGAGCCTGCTCCCAGCAGAATGCAACAGACTGCAAGGATTAATAAATACTTTACGAACTTCACCGGAGATTTCCCATTTGGTTTCACTTGGGCAGTTTCTAAACAATCGCGCGGTAGTATAAAGGCAAGCCTGATTCATTGATATAGCCGTCACCTGACGGGCGATAAGGAGATCGTGAAGCATGGCTTTCAAAACATGGCAAACAGGCGTTCATATTCAACAGGATAGGGTGCAGATAGTGGCGCTGGCCCGGGAGCGGTCGGGCTGGCGTTTGTGCCGCTGGTGGGCTATCACTCTGGCCGACGGGATTATCCGGGATGGCAAAATTTGCCAGCCTGAACAACTGGTTGACGCCCTGCGCGACTGGCGGAAAACGTTGCCCCACTCCCACCGGGTGTTTCTCTCATTTCCGGCGGCACGCACGTTGCAACGATCGCTTCCCCGTCCGGGCGTGGCGCTGCGCGACAGCGAACAGCTCTCCTGGCTGGGGGCGACGCTCGCGCGTGAACTGGAGATGGCTGCTGACACGCTCTGTTTTGATTATGCGCAGGATACGTTCAGCAATACATTCCATGTCACCGCTGCACAAAACAACGAGATTAACCCCCTGCTGACGCTGGCAAAGATGTTGCGTTTACGGCTCGTGACGATCACCCCGGATGCCAGTGCGCTGGCGAATCTTCTCCCTGCGGTAGCGCCGGCGCAGTGTGTCGCCTGGCGGGATGGGCATCAGTGGCTTTGGGCGATGCGCCATCAGTGGGGACGGCGTTTTACCACGGAAGCGGAAAACGTGGCCGATCTCGCGGCACTGCTGGCCCTCACGCCGCAGGACATTGCCCTCTTTGATAGCCAGCGAGACCCCTGGGACGCCCTGGTTCGTTGCCATGCCCCTCTGCCGGCATGCGGCGCTGATTATACCGTCGCGCTGGCGCTGGCCATGAGTGAGGTGCCGGAATGAGCATGACGAACTTTCTGCCGTGGCGGCGGCAGCGACGCGTGCGCTGCCTGCGATTCTGGGGCGTACTGTTTGTCGCTACGTGGCTGCTGATACTGATGGGGGTTTTCAGCCTGCGGATGAATCCTCTCGTGATGACGCGTGCGCTGCATATTCAACTGGCGGGCATGCAGTCCGTGCAGCAGGCGCTGGTGTCTCGTACAAGGTCAGGCACGGAGACGCCAATGCCCGCGCCAGCGCCTCAACAACGCGCCTGGCAGCCGGTGCTGGAGTCCTTTGCCGGGATGATGCCATCCCAGGTCTGGCTGACCGAACTGCGCTATCAGCCCCCTTCACTGATGTTAACCGGATATGCCGCAACACTCCCCGCGCTCTCTGCTCTGCGGGATGGGCTCGGAAAGATGGCGGGGTTTACCCCCGGGCCGACAGGGGAATTACAGCAGGACGACCAGGGGCGCTGGAGGTTCACCTTTCATCTGCGAAGCGAGGGCTAACGCGTGGAAACCTTGTTCGAACGCTGGTGCGAAAGCAGCCCCCGATGGCGGGTGCTGTGCTGGTGTCTGAGCGTTCTCTTTCTGGGGAGTACGACGTGGGGCATGGTGCTTCGACCGGTAACAAAGCAGGTGGCTGAACTTCAGCGGCAGGTCAGCGAGGCCGCACAGGCTAATGTCTCGCTATGGCCCGCCGCCAGTCAGGTGCCGCAGCGTCACGCCCCCCGTGAAGCCACGGTAATGACGCCTTTTTCGCCACTCGAGTTTCAGGGGGCGGGTACAAGACTGGTTCACTGGAAGCCGTCGCAAAACGGAGGGGAACTGACGCTGGATGCTGAATGGCAGGCCATCCCGATTGTTTTCAGCCGGCTGGCGCAGCGGGATGTTCAGGTTGCCGCCTTTGCTCTCTCTGCACAGGGTTCGGCATTACGCCTGCGGGTGGAGCTGGAGGAGCAGCATGCGAAATAGCGCGCGTTGCCTGCTGGTGAGTTGCGCCCTGTTAGTGACCGGGATGCGGGATCCTTTTCGCCCGCCGGATGACCCTTGTGCGGTAGGGCAACTGGCGCAGTGGCATTACCACGGGATGGTGGGCGGCACTCAGGACACTGGCATTTTACAGGACGGGCAAAAGCGCTGGCATCGCCTGACACCGCAACAGCGTCTCCCGGTGGGCTGGCGGGTAACGGCCCTCAATGAAAGGGAACTGGTCGTCGATGTGGGGGATGCATGTGAACCCAGACAATGGACGTGGCAACGAGAAGGAACGAAAAAGAATGAACATAAGGATAACGCTGTGGCTGCTGGCGTTCAGTCATCCGCTGTGGGCCGCCGCGCCAAAGCCGGTCACGCTGGTGGTGGATGAGGTACCGGTGGTGCAGGTGCTACAGGCGCTGGTTGCACAGGAGAACCGTAATCTGGTGGTATCGCCAGATGTCAGCGGCACGCTGTCGCTCAATCTGACGCGCGTCCCCTGGCGACAGGCGCTACAGACGGTCGTCACCAGCGCCGGGCTTGTTCTGCATGAAGAAGGGGGCATTTTTTATGTTCACACCGCAGCCTGGCAGCGTGAACAGTTGGAACGCAAAGAGCAGGAGCGGACACGCCGACAGCTTGATGCGCCGCTGGTCTCGCACAGCATACCTTTTTCTTACGCTGACGCCGGGGAGCTGCAAAAAGCGGCGGAAAAACTGCTCAGTCCAAAAGGGAGTTTGTCTGTCGACAAGCGTACCAACCGTCTGCTGATACGGGATAACCAGGCGGTGTTTGATACGCTGCAGAACTGGGCGACACAGATGGATATCCCTGTCGAGCAGGTGGAACTGGCGGCGCATATCGTGACCATCAATGAAAAAAGCCTGCGTGAGCTGGGGGTGAAGTGGAATCTCGCCGACGCAACGGAGGCGGGCAAGGTCGGGCAACTCACAACGCTTGGCAGCGATCTGTCCGTGGCAAACGTCACCACCCATGTGGGTTTTAACATTGGGCGGATTAACGGCAGGCTGCTGGATCTGGAGTTGTCGGCGCTGGAGCAAAAGCAGCAGGTCGATATCATCGCCAGCCCACGACTGCTGGCCTCGCATATGCAACCGGCCAGTATTAAGCAGGGCAGTGAGATCCCATATCAGGTCTCCAGCGGTGACAGCGGGGCGACCTCCGTGGAATTTAAAGAGGCGGTGTTAGGCATGGAGGTGACGCCGGTGGTGCTGCCCGGCGGTCGCGTACGCCTGAAGCTGCACATCAGTGAAAATATGCCAGGACAGGTGCTGCAGCAGGCCGATGGTGAAACGCTCGCCATCGATAAACAAGAAATTGAAACCCAGGTGGAAGTAAAAAGTGGAGAAACGCTGGCGCTGGGCGGGATTTTTTCGCAAAAGAATAAAACCGGAAGCGATCGCGTGCCCGGGCTGGGCAACATCCCCTGGCTTGGACAGCTTTTTCGCCATGACGGAAAGGACAATGAACGACGGGAGTTAGTGGTGTTTATTACACCACGACTGGTCGGTATTCGCTGAAGAGTCACGATCCTCCCAATGATTTTGCATTCAGATTGTTGCAGATGTTTGACGTGGGGCATGAATTAGCATACAAGGAGTACCGATTTGAGTTGGACTTACGTCTTATTGCCTTATGCGTCTGGTGCGGTGATTTAATCAGTTGCCAAACAAGCCGGAGTATTGAGATAATTTTTAGTCTGACTCTCGCTCTATTGCATATGAGGTTTCAGTTCATGTCCTGCTACGCCGGGTGTCTGCGAAGCGGGGATTACCATTAACGAATAGTCTTAGTAGTACCGATAAAATGGCAGAGAAACGCAATATCTTTCTGGTTGGGCCTATGGGTGCCGGCAAAAGCACTATTGGGCGTCAGTTAGCTCAACAACTCAATATGGAATTTTACGATTCTGATCAAGAGATTGAGAAACGAACCGGAGCTGATGTGGGCTGGGTTTTCGACGTAGAAGGCGAAGAAGGTTTCCGTGACCGAGAAGAAAAAGTGATCAACGAACTCACGGAAAAGCAGGGCATTGTTCTGGCAACAGGCGGTGGCTCTGTCAAATCTCGCGAAACCCGCAACCGTCTCTCCGCCCGTGGCGTAGTGGTCTATCTCGAGACGACCATCGAAAAACAGCTGGCACGTACGCAGCGCGATAAAAAGCGCCCGTTGCTGCAGGTTGAAACGCCACCACGCGAAGTTCTGGAAGCGTTGGCTGATGAACGCAATCCGCTGTACGAAGAGATTGCTGATGTGACCATTCGTACTGACGATCAGAGCGCTAAAGTGGTTGCAAACCAGATTATTCATATGCTGGAAAGCAACTGATTCTGGCTTTATATACAATCGCCTGCGGGTAAAAGCATTAAAGGTGGATGTCGCGTCATGGAGAGGATTACAGTTACTCTCGGGGAACGTAGTTACCCAATCACCATCGCGGCTGGTTTGTTTAACGACCCAGCTTCCTTTTTACCACTGAAAGCGGGTGATCAGGCGATGCTGGTCACCAATGAGACGCTGGCTCCGCTTTATCTCGACCGCGTTCGCCACCTGCTTGAACTGGCGGGCGTTAAAGTCGACAGTGTGATTCTGCCCGATGGCGAGCAGTATAAAAGCCTGGCGGTACTGGATACCGTCTTTACCGCATTGCTGCAAAAACCGCATGGTCGCGATACAACACTGCTTGCCCTGGGCGGCGGTGTTGTGGGCGATCTGACGGGCTTTGCGGCTGCAAGTTATCAACGTGGTGTGCGTTTTATTCAAATCCCTACCACGTTACTGTCTCAGGTCGACTCTTCTGTCGGCGGCAAAACGGCCGTTAACCATCCGCTCGGTAAAAATATGATTGGCGCGTTCTACCAGCCGGCATCGGTGGTGGTGGATCTCGACTGTCTGAAAACCCTACCGAAACGCGAGCTGGCTTCTGGCCTGGCTGAAGTGATCAAATACGGCATTATTCTGGATGGCGAGTTCTTTGACTGGCTGGAAGAGAATATGGATGCGTTGCTGCGCCTGGATGAGGCGAAACTGGCTTACTGCATTCGTCGTTGTTGTGAGCTGAAAGCGGAAGTTGTCGCTGCAGACGAGCGTGAAACGGGCTTACGTGCTTTACTGAATCTTGGGCATACGTTTGGTCACGCGATTGAAGCCGAAATGGGTTACGGTAACTGGCTTCACGGTGAAGCAGTCGCTGCCGGAATGGTAATGGCTGCCCGCACTTCTGAACGTCTGGGGCAGTTTAAACCGGAAGAGACGGCACGCATCATCACGCTGCTTAAGCGTGCGGGCTTGCCGGTAACCGGGCCGAAAGAGATGTCGGCACAAGCGTATTTACCCCACATGATGCGCGATAAAAAAGTATTGGCAGGTGAGATGCGTCTTGTACTCCCGCTTGCAATAGGGAAGAGTGAAGTACGCGGCGGAGTGCCGCATGATGTGGTTCTTGGCGCTATTGCTGACTGTCAGCAGGCGTAACAACTAGAAAGGTCAGGCCACTGTTACAGGTGGTCGTTTAGCTTCAGGCGAAATGCAAAGTCGTTGGCATAAGCCTTTGAGTGGGGTGTTAAATGGATGAATTCAAACCAGAAGACGAGCTGAAACCCGATCCCAGCGATCGTCGTACTGGTCGTTCTCGTCAATCTTCAGAACGTGATAACGAGCCGCAGATCAACTTTGACGATGTTGATCTGGATGCAGACGATCGTCGCCCTTCGCGTAGCCGCAACGCGCGTGATGAGCGAGAAGAAGAGGGTTATGAGTCCGAAGAAGATTCAATGGACGAAGAGCCTGTAGAGCGTCGCCCACGTAAACGTAAAAAAGCCGTTGCGCAGAAACCCGCCTCCCGCCAGTACATCATGATGGGACTCGGCGTTCTGGTGCTCGTGCTGCTGATTGTCGGTATTGGTTCTGCGTTAAAAGCGCCTTCGACCCCTTCCGGTGAGCAAGCGGCATCCACTGAGAAGAGCATCAGCCTCTCTGGTAACGATGCGACCGATCAGGCGAATGGTGCACAGCCAGCGCCGGGTACCACCTCCGCCGAGCAGACTGCCGGAAATACAACACAGCCGCAGGATGTTTCTCTGCCGCCAGTTTCTTCTACCCCCGCACAGGGTCAGGCACCTGCCACGCCGGAAGGCCAGCAGCGTGTAGAAGTTCAGGGCGACCTGAACAATGCCCTGACGCAGCCGCAAAATCAGGCGCAGGTGGACAATGCCGTGGTTAACTCTACGCTGCCAACTGAACCTGCGACCGTTGCACCGATCCGCGGTGGTAACGCTCAGCCGCAAACGGCTGCAACCGAAACCAAACCGCGCCAGACGCAACCTGCGACCCGTCCTGAACGTAAGCAGGCTGTGATTGAACCTAAGCGTGAAACCAAACCTCAGGCAGTCGTCAAAGCGCCTGAAGTGAAAGCGCCGGCTCAGACAAAACGTACTGAAACGGCCACGGTGAGCGAACCGGCAAAAGCACCGGTTACGCAGACAGCACCGAAAGCAACGGCGACCACCACGGCACCGGCTGCAACTGCACCTACTGCAACTGCACCTGCAGCGACGGCAACAACCAGCGCCGCAGCAGGCAAGACAGCAGGTAACGTCGGTTCGCTGAAGTCAGCCCCGTCCAGCAATTACACGCTGCAGCTGAGCAGTTCGTCTAACTATGACAACCTCAACGGTTGGGCGAAGAAAACAAATCTGAAAAACTATGTGGTTTATCAGACGACCCGTAATGGTCAGCCGTGGTACGTGCTGGTAAGTGGCGTTTATGCTTCAAAAGATGAAGCGAAACGTGCTGTCGCAACGCTGCCCGCCGACGTTCAGGCGAAAAACCCATGGGCTAAGCCAATTCATCAGGTTCAGGCTGATCTGAAGTAATGTTTAAAGCGCAGGATGCTGTCGGAGCTTTCTCCACAGCCGGAGAAGGTGTAATCAGTTAGTCAGCATGAAAAAAAATCGCGCTTTTCTGAAATGGGCAGGGGGGAAATACCCCCTGCTCGATGATATTAAAAAGCACCTGCCGAAAGGCGAGTGTCTTATCGAGCCCTTTGTGGGCGCTGGATCGGTATTCCTGAATACCGATTTTTCTCGTTATATCCTGGCGGATATCAACAGCGACCTCATCAGCCTCTACAACATCGTCAAGCTGCGGACCGACGAGTACGTGGAAGAGGCTCGGAAGCTGTTTACACCCGAGCACAATAATCCGGACGTTTACTACCAGTTCCGCACTGAGTTTAATCAGAGTCAGGATCCGTTCCGCCGGGCGCTGTTGTTCCTCTATCTCAATCGACACGGCTACAACGGCCTGTGCCGGTATAATCTTCGTGGTGAGTTTAACGTGCCGTTTGGCCGTTATAAGCGTCCGTATTTCCCACAGGATGAGTTGTATCACTTTGCCAAAAAAGCGCAGAATGCCGAATTCCACTGCCTCTCCTATGAAGAGTGCATGGAGCTGGCAGGCGTAAACTCGGTGGTCTATTGCGACCCGCCTTACGCACCGCTGTCTGCGACGGCAAATTTCACCGCTTATCACACCAACAGCTTCAGTCCGGCCGAGCAGGCCCGTCTGGCGGAGATGGCGGAAAAGCTGGTCAGCAAAAGAATTCCGGTGTTAATTTCGAATCACGATACCCCTGATACGCGCGAATGGTACAAAGCCGCGAAGCATTTTCAGGTTAAAGTGCGGCGTAGCATAAGCAGCAACGGCGGCACACGTAAAAAGGTGGACGAACTCCTGGCTCTTTATCGCCCCTGAGCCGTTTTGCCCGCCGGTAAACACATTTCAAGGAGATGCGGATGAAACAGTTTTTGATTGCTCCCTCAATTCTGTCGGCCGATTTTGCCCGCCTGGGTGAAGACACTGCAAAAGCACTCGCGGCGGGCGCGGATGTCGTCCATTTCGACGTTATGGATAACCACTACGTTCCTAATCTGACCATTGGCCCGATGGTGCTTAAAGCGCTGCGTAACTACGGTATTACCGCGCCGATTGACGTCCATCTGATGGTGAAGCCTGTTGACCGTATCGTGCCTGATTTTGCCGCTGCGGGAGCCAGTATCATCACCTTCCACCCTGAAGCGTCTGAACATGTGGATCGCACGCTGCAGCTCATCAAAGAGAATGGCTGTAAAGCGGGTCTGGTTTTCAACCCGGCTACGCCGCTGAGCTATCTCGACCATGTGATGGATAAGCTGGATGTCATTTTGCTGATGTCCGTTAACCCGGGCTTTGGCGGTCAGTCGTTTATCCCTCATACGCTGGATAAACTGCGTGAAGTGCGCCGTCGTATTGATGAGTCAGGTTACGACATTCGTCTGGAAGTCGACGGTGGCGTAAAAGTGAATAACATTGGTGAAATTGCGGCAGCGGGCGCGGATATGTTCGTTGCAGGTTCAGCGATTTTCGACCAACCGGATTACAAAAAAGTCATTGATGAAATGCGCCGTGAACTGGCGAAGGTAAGTCATGGATAAATTGCAGGCAACCCGGGGTATCGCATTTGACCTCGACGGCACGCTGGTCGACAGCGCGCCGGGCTTAACCAGCGCCGTAGACCAGGCGCTGTATGCTCTTGAACTGCCCGTTGCGGGCGAAGAGCGTGTCATCACGTGGATTGGCAATGGCGCCGATGTTCTGATGGAGCGCGCGTTGACATGGGCCCGCCAGGAGCGTGTGTCCCAGCGTTCCGCACAGGGTAAACCGAGCGTGGATCATGCGGATATCCCCCAGGAAGAACAGCTGCGTATCCTGCGTAAATTGTTTAATCGTTTCTATGAAGAGACGGTTGAAGAGGGCAGTTTCCTGTTCCCGGATGTCGCAGAAACGCTGAGTGCGCTTCATGCCAACGGCATTCCGCTGGGGCTGGTGACAAACAAACCGACACCTTTTGTCGCCCCTCTGCTGGAAGCGCTGGATATCGCGAAGTATTTTTCCGTCATTGTTGGCGGTGATGATGTGCAGAACAAAAAGCCGCATCCGGAACCGTTACTGCTGGTGGCAGGAAAATTATCCTTAACGCCCGCGGAGCTGCTCTTTGTCGGGGATTCCCGCAATGATATTCTGGCTGCCAGAGCGGCGGGTTGTCCTTCAGTGGGATTAACCTATGGCTACAACTACGGTGAGGCCATCACGCTGAGTGAGCCGGACGTCGTGTTCGACCACTTCAAAGATTTGTTGCCCGCACTCGGGCTTTCGCACAGTGATAATCAGGAATTGAATAATGACTAAGCCCATCGTTTTTAGTGGCGCACAGCCGTCAGGTGAATTGACCATTGGTAACTACATGGGTGCGTTACGTCAGTGGGTCAGCATGCAGGATGATTACCATTGCATTTACTGCATCGTGGATCTGCATGCTATCACTGCACGTCAGGATCCTGAGAAGCTGCGTAAAGCCACCCTGGACACCCTGGCGCTGTATCTGGCCTGCGGAATTGATCCTGAGAAGAGCACCATTTTCGTTCAGTCTCACGTTCCAGAGCATGCGCAGCTGGGCTGGGCGCTGAACTGCTACACCTACTTCGGCGAACTGAGCCGCATGACGCAGTTCAAGGATAAATCCGCGCGCTACTCAGAAAACATCAACGCCGGTCTGTTTGATTACCCGGTACTGATGGCAGCAGACATTCTGCTGTACCAGACCAACCAGGTGCCGGTTGGCGAAGATCAGAAACAGCATCTGGAACTGAGCCGCGATATCGCCCAGCGCTTTAACGCGCTGTACGGCGACGTGTTCAAAGTGCCTGAGCCGTTCATTCCAAAATCCGGCGCACGCGTGATGTCGCTGCTGGAGCCAACCAAGAAGATGTCCAAGTCTGACGATAACCGTAACAACGTTATCGGCCTGCTGGAAGACCCGAAATCGGTGGTTAAAAAGCTCAAGCGTGCGGTGACCGACTCCGATGAGCCACCTGTTGTGCGTTACGACGTGCAGAACAAAGCGGGCGTCTCCAACCTGCTGGATATCCTCTCCGGTGTGACGGGTCAGAGCATTCCTGAGCTGGAACAACACTTCGAAGGCAAGATGTATGGTCACCTGAAAGGGGAAGTGGCGGATGCCGTTTCCGGCATGCTGACCGAGCTGCAGGCGCGTTATCACCGCTACCGTAACGACGAAGCTTTCCTGCAGAAAGTGATGAAAGAGGGCGCGGAAAAAGCCAGTGCCCGCGCGTCTGAAACCCTTAAGGCGGTGTACCAGGCGATTGGGTTTGTGGGTAAACCATAACCCTGTTTTGTCGGGTAAGCATGAGCGCTCCCCGACAAAAAACGCGCTGAGCCAGACAAAAAACCGGGACATTCCCGGTTTTTTTACGCCTGAAAAACGCTTACTGCTGTGCGGCCGGGCCGCAGCCACCGATGATCTTCGAAATGGAAATTGCCGGGTGCAGCAGGTAATCATAGCTGCAGTTATTTTTGGTATTTTGAACGTGACCGGTGCAGGCGGTCAGAGTCGATAACATACCTACCAGAACGGCGGCTTTTGCCAGTTTAAACATACGCATTCCTTGTCTGAAAAAACGAAAATTGGATCTAACGTGAGGGAATAAATGGAAAAATTCCATTTCGCGGGCGGTATGTTATCGGGAGCGGTAAGAGGGGAGTAGTCCGCATAAGGACTACTCCGGGAAGGGGAAATATGCGTTAGTGATTCGAGAACCAGTTCAGTTTATCGCGCAGCTCCACCACGCGTCCGACAATAATCAGCGCCGGGCTTTCAACCTGCTGTGCCAGCTCACCTAACTGTGTCAGCACGCCGTTCACCACGCGCTGCTTAATGGACGTGCCGTTTTCCACCAGCGCGACGGACATATCCTCTTCCATGCCGTGCTCAAGCAGTTTGGCCTGAATGGTCGCGGCCTGGTTTAACCCCATATAGAACACCAGCGTCTGTTTTTCGGCGGCCAGGTTATGCCAGTCCAGCTCACTGCCGGTTTTCAGGTGCCCCGTCACCAGGCGTACGCTCTGGGCATAGTCACGGTGGGTTAGCGGAATGCCCGAGTAAGCTGAGCAGCCGGAAGCTGCCGTGATGCCCGGCACCACGGAAAACGGAATGCCCGCGTTGCACAACGTTTCCAGCTCTTCACCGCCGCGACCAAAGATAAACGGATCGCCACCCTTGAGGCGCACCACGCGTTTTCCTTTTTGCGCTTCGCGCAGCAGGATCTGGTTAATCTCCTCCTGCGGCACACAGTGGTACCCGGCACGTTTACCGACAAATACGCGGTCAGCATCGCGGCGGACCAGGTTCATTATCTCATCGGAGACCAGACGGTCATAAACCACAATATCCGCCTGCTGGATCTGCTGCAGCCCTTTCAGCGTCAGCAAACCGGCATCGCCCGGGCCGGCACCCACCAGCACCACTTCACCACGATGATCCAACGGCTCGCAGAGCAACTGCGCCGTCGTCTCTTCCACCGCTTTATGATCCTGATTCGCCAGCGACTGGGCCAGCCTGTCATTCACAAAGAATTTTTCCCAGAAGCGACGGCGTTCACCCACGGTCGCGAAGGTTTGCTTAACCCGTGAACGCAGCTGCCCGGCATAGTGGGCAATCTGGCCAAGATGCTGCGGCAGAATAGCTTCCAGTTTTTCCCGCAGCAGGCGGGCCAGAACGGGAGAGCGGCCGCCGGACGATACCGCAATCATCAGCGGCGAACGGTCAATGATCGACGGCATGATAAAGCTGGCCTCCTTCGGGGCATCCACCACGTTACAGAAGATGCGGCGCGCTTCACAGGCGTCGCTGACGCGCTGATTCACTTCATCGTCATCCGTGGCGGCAATGGTCAGCCAGCAGGTATCAAGCAGGGATTCATTAAACCCCCCCTGCACCAGCGTGAGCATCCCTTCTTTTTCCCAGGCCTCAAACTGCGGGGCAAAAGCCAGGGCGTTAACGGTGAGTCGGGCTCCTGCTTCTAACAGCAAGCGCGCTTTGCGTTCAGCCACATCGCCGCCGCCTACAAGCAGACAGTCGCGATGGCGTAATTGACAGAAAATCGGCAGGTGGTCCACGACATTACCTCACAGCATTCAAGGAGGGGGTAAGAAATTGAGGTCAGGATAACAGCAGGAATCGTACAGAACATACGGTTTTTCCTGCCGTTACCCATAAGGGGTCATAAGCTTTTCATATTGAAAAGGCGAGAGATTAGCCTTTCAGCTGCACCTTACCGTCCTTCACGCGGACATCGTAGGGCTTCACGGAATAATGCTCATCTTCCATGCAATACCCGTCGCGTAAACGAAAACGCTGTTTCTTCAACGGGCTGGCAACCCAGAGTTCACCCTGATGCTCTGCGATTAATCCCCGGGACAGGACGCTGGCCTCAAAGAACGGGTCGATATTGCTGATGGCAAAAACCTGTTCATCATGGCGAGGGCGGAATATCGCGACCTGCTCGTTACCCAGCAGGGCACAGACCCCGGTGGCAGGCAGAATGTCGTTAATGTTGCAGATGTTTACCCACTGGCTCATGCGTTTTCCTCCACCAGAGTCACCGGAATACGTTCATAAGGTGTCGCCGGACGATGCTGCTCGCGTTCTGCCACAACCTGCACATTCGGGTCGCGCTGGGTGCTGTTGATAAAGTGTCTGAAGCGAGTCTGCGCCGCCGGGGTGTTGACGGTTTCAGTCCACTCGCAGATCACCGCCTCGCGCAGGCGCGCCATTTCCGCTTCCAGATGGTCGTTCAGGCCCAGTTTGTCGTCAATGATGACCGATTTCAGGTACTCGATGCCGCCTTCCAGGTTATCGAGCCAGGACGCGGTACGGGTCAGCTTATCGGCGGTACGGATGTAGAACATCATAAAGCGGTCGAGATACTGAATCAGCGTATCGCGGTCGAGGTCTGCCGCCAGCAGGTCTGCATGGCGTGGTTTCATGCCGCCGTTACCACAGACGTACAGGTTCCAGCCTTTCTCGGTGGCGATGATACCCACATCTTTACCCTGCGCTTCCGCACATTCGCGGGTACAGCCGGAGACGCCAAACTTCATTTTGTGCGGTGTACGGATGCCTTTGTAGCGGTTCTCCAGCTCCACACCGAATCCGACGCTGTCGCCTACGCCGTAGCGGCACCAGGTGCTGCCCACACAGGTTTTCGCCATACGCAGCGCTTTCGCGTAGGCGTGGCCGGTTTCGAATCCCGCGTCAATCAGCTGACGCCAGATTTCAGGCAGGTCATCTTTCTGCGCACCAAACAGGCCGATACGCTGAGAGCCGGTGATTTTGGTATACAGGTTAAATTCACGCGCGATACGGCCAACGGCGACCAGCCCTTCCGGGGTGATTTCGCCACCGGCGGAGCGTGGGATGACGGAGTAAGTCCCGTCTTTCTGAATGTTCGCCAGGAAGTTATCGTTGGTATCCTGCAGCGGCGTGTGCTCTGGTTTGAGAACGTACTCGTTCCAGCAGGAGGCCAGCAGGGAACCCACGGTCGGTTTACACACTTCACAGCCATAACCCTGGCCGTGTTTCGCCAGCAGTTCGTCGAAGGATTTGATGCCTTCCACGCGGATCAGGTGGTACAGCTCCTGGCGAGAGTAAGCGAAATGCTCGCACAGGTTATTGTTGACTTCGATACCCTGTTTCGCCAGTTCTGCGTTCAGAACCTGTGTGACCAGCGGGATACACCCACCGCAGCCGGTACCGGCTTTGGTTTCCGCCTTCAGGGCCGCGACGGTATGGCAGCCTTTATTGATGGCCGAAATCAGCATGCCTTTGGTCACATCGAAGCAGGAGCAAATCTGCGCGCTGTCGGGCAGTTTATCCACGCCGATGGACGGCTTACCGCTGGACGCATGCGCCGGAAGGATCAGCGCGTCCGGGTTTTCCGGCAGTTCGATGGCGTTCAAGACCAGCTGAAGCAGGTTACCGTAGTCGCTGGTATCGCCCACCAGCACCGCGCCGAGCAGGGTTTTGTTGTCCTGACTGACGATAAGACGTTTGTACACCTCTTTGCTTTCATCGAGGTAAACATAGCTGCGTGCGCCCGGCGTGCGGCCATGCGCATCGCCAATACCGCCTACGTCTACGCCCAGCAGTTTCAGCTTGGCGCTCAGGTCAGCCCCTTCGAAGGCGTTCTGGTTGCCGAGAATATGGTCAACGGCCACCTGCGCCATTTTGTAGCCAGGCGCGACCAGACCGTACACGCGGTTGTTCCAGCTGGCGCATTCGCCGATGGCGTAGATATCCGGGTCGGAGGTCTGGCAGGTATCGTTAATCATGATCCCGCCGCGCTGAGCGACGGCCAGACCGCACTGGGTGGCCAGCTTGTCGCGTGGGCGAATACCGGTAGAGAAGACGATAAAGTCCACTTCCAGTTCGCTGCCATCGGCAAAGCGCATGGTTTTCCGCGCTTCGGTGCCTTCCTGCACAATCTCTTTGGTGTTTTTGCTGGTGTGAACCTTCACGCCCATGCTTTCGATTTTACGGCGCAGCTGGTCACCACCCATGTGGTCAAGCTGCTCTGCCATCAGCATCGGGGCAAATTCGATGACGTGGGTTTCAACACCGAGGTTTTTCAGCGCACCGGCGGCTTCCAGACCCAGCAGCCCCCCCCCGACCACGGCGCCACGTTTACTGCGGCGTGCACATGATTCGATCGCATTGAGATCTTCGATGGTACGATAAACGAAGCAATCCTGCGTTTCCGAGCCTTTGATCGGCGGGATCCACGGGTATGAGCCAGTCGCCATGATCAGCTTGTCGTAAAAAACCGTACGTCCGGCGCTGGAGTGGATCACTTTTTCCTGACGGTTGATGGTGATAGCGCGTTCGCCCACCAGCACTTTCACGCCATGCTTCTCGTAGAAACCATCGCGCACCAGAGAGAGCTCTTCAGCGGTATGATGGGAGAAGTAGGAAGACAAGTGCACACGGTCGTACGCCTTGCGGGGTTCTTCACAGAACACGGTAATATCGAACTGGTTAGCATCGGCTTTATCGAGAAGATCCTCAATAAAGCGGTGGCCGACCATGCCGTTACCGATGATAGCGAGTCTGACTTTGCTCATTTTTGCCTCGATTTCTTTTCTATTACTGCCTACCTTAACGATTCAGCAGAGGCACTTATTGATGCAAATCAAATACGCCTTCGCCTACTCCTTAGGTGGTATATGACTGATTTGTCAGGATTTTTATAAGTTATGGAAATCGCTGGCTTTTCGAGGTCGCCGATTTTGTGTACAAATTAAGGGGCGCATTGTCAAAAATGCGTACTCCCAAATTTCAGCCGCGTTTTTCAGGGGAAAGGCATGTCTACAACACCGCTTGGGCTTATTCAGAATGTTCGCTTACCGGGTCGCGAAGGGCTGTGGCAAATCGCCATTGAGCAGGGCCGTTTTGGTGGCATAACGCCGATGGGCGATACCGAAGACGAAAACGTAAGAATCTTAAACGCGCGTGGCGGCCTTGCCATCCCCCCGTTTATAGAACCGCATATCCACCTTGATACCACCCAGACGGCAGGCGAGCCGAGCTGGAACCAGTCCGGTACGCTGTTTGAAGGCATTGAGCGCTGGGCGGAGCGTAAGGCACTGCTTAGCCATGAAGATGTAAAAGCGCGCGCCTGGAAGACGCTGAAAGGGCAAATTGCCAACGGTATTCAGTTTGTGCGCACCCACGTGGACGTCTCTGACCCGACGCTCACCGCCCTGAAGGCCATGCTGGAGGTGAAGCAGGAAGTTGCGCCGTGGATCACGCTGCAAATCGTGGCGTTCCCGCAGGAAGGCATCCTTTCTTACCCGGACGGCGCGGCGCTGCTTGAGGAGGCGTTGAAGCTGGGCGCCGATGTGGTCGGGGCAATCCCGCATTTTGAATTCACCCGCGAGTATGGCGTGCAATCGCTGCACATTGCCTTTGAACTGGCGAAGAAATATGACCTTCCGCTGGATATCCACTGCGATGAAATTGACGATGAGCAGTCCCGATTTCTGGAAACGGTGGCCACCCTGGCTTATGAATCAGGGATGGGCCCGCGGGTCACGGCCAGCCATACCACGGCGATGCACTCCTATAACGGGGCATACACCTCGCGGCTTTTCCGCCTGCTGAAGATGTCAGGCATCAACTTTGTCGCCAATCCACTGGTGAATATCCATTTACAGGGACGCTTTGACGATTATCCCAAACGACGCGGGATTACCCGAGTGAAGGAGCTGCTGGAGGCGGGGATCAACGTCTGTTTCGGGCATGATGATGTCTTCGACCCGTGGTACCCGCTTGGCACCGGCAATATGCTGCAGGTACTGCATATGGGGCTGCATGTGTGTCAGATGATGGGGTATTCGCAAATCGACAACGGTTTGAACCTGATAACCCACAACAGCGCCCGAACCTTCGGCCTGACGGATTACGGTATCGAAACGGGAAATCTGGCTAACCTGATCGTGCTGCCTGCGGAGAGCGGGTTTGAGGCGGTGCGCTGCCAGGTGCCGGCGCGCTGGTCGATTCGGGAGGGGCGAGTGATTGCCACGACGCAGCTTGCGCAGACGTGGATCAAAATGGACGACGTTGCGGAAGAGCACATCTTCACGAAAAACAGCCCCTTCGCTGAGCGCAAAGGGGCGTAGGGGATCAGTGGGACGCCGCTGCCGTATTATGCTGGCGGTGGCGGGTCACAAAGCCCAGAACCAGGCACATCACAAACACCACCGCGTACAAACCGTTAGCGGTATGCAGCGCGGCCAGCGGGCCGCTGTGGGCGACGATCGGGCCGGTGACCACGAAGGTCAACATGGTGCCGATGGTGCCGCAGGTCAGCACGAAGTTCACCAGTTTCGGTGACGCCACTTTGGTCTGCAGAGAGCCCAGCGTAATGATAGAGGTGTAAATCGCACTGGAGAAGAAGCCCAGGGTCAGGATGAACCACGGCATATGCTCCGGTGAACCGTTAATGAACAGGTACATCAGCACGGTTGCCATGCCTGCCAGCACGGTCAGAATGCGCTGCAGGTCGAAGAAGCGCAGGATGAAGCTAAACGCCCACATGCCGAACATGTAAGACATCCAGAAATCGCTCACCAGTTTACCCGCGTCGTTCAGACTCATGCCCAGGCCTTTGGCGTATTCCGGTACCCAGGAGATAAAGCCCAGCTGACCGAGGATGTAGCACAGTGCGGCAACGGAGAGGAACAGTACGCCGATACCCCATTTCTCTTTCGCGACCGGCTCGTCCGTGGATTGCGCTTTTTTGCCCAGAACCGGGAATTCACAGCCGAAGGTCAGAATAAAGATTGCCACGTAGACCAGACCGATACAGGCATAAACCCAGTACCACTCAATGCTGCGTGCCAGCAGAACGGCCGCTACCATCGGGAAAATCATCCCCGCCATGCTGAAGAAGGAGTCGGTAAACAGCAGACGTGCGCCACGCTGACGACCTTCATACATGTGGGTAATCAGGAACGTACCGATGGACATCGTGATACCGCTCACCAGACCCAGCACAAACATGGCGGCAGAGAACAGAGCGATGCTGTGGCTCACCATTAAACCCGCTACCGCGGCGACCATCAGCACGAAACCAAAACGCAGCTGCGTTTTCAGTGGAACAATTTCCATCAGCCAGGCATTCAGGAAAATGGAGATCAGGATCCCGGCGTTGAGGAAGGTAAAGGTGTTACTCATGCTGGAAACGGGCAGCTGGAAGTAGTCTGCGATATTACCCATCACCATCCCGGTGACGATCACCAACGCGCCGGTTAGGGCGTAGGAGAAGAAGCTGATCCATGTGAGCTTGATACGATTGCTGTTAGTCATGTCTGGCCTGTTCAGGAAAAGAAAAGCGCCCGAGGGGCGCTGAGAGCGGGCAGATTTTAGACATTAAAGTGATCCATTCATATCTTTTAAGAGAAATTCGATCGCTATTGCAGGTTTTTATGTGACTCAGATCACATTAATGGGCGTCATAACCAATCGTTTGCGTGGTTACAACTGTTTCAATTTCGTAAAATTAGGTAAAAGGCTGGTCTCCGTTCATACTGCTCTTTAGAATCAAGCCATTCGCTTTTTATACTGCGCTTTGTTAAGGAATTCTCATGCTCAAATCAACGCTGGCGGCTGTCGCAGCTGTGTTTGCTCTTTCTGCCGTTTCCCCTGCTGCGCTGGCAGCCAAAGGAGACCCTCACGTTCTGCTGACCACCTCCGCCGGGAATATTGAGCTGGAACTGAATAGCCAAAAAGCTCCGGTTTCTGTGAAAAACTTCCTCGACTACGTGAATAACGGTTTCTATAACGGCACCACATTCCATCGTGTGATCCCGGGCTTTATGGTGCAGGGCGGTGGTTTTAACGAGCAAATGCAGCAAAAGCAGCCTAACGCACCGATTAAAAACGAAGCGGATAACGGCCTGCGCAACACCCGCGGTACCATCTCTATGGCGCGTACGGCAGATAAAGACAGCGCCACCAGCCAGTTCTTTATCAACGTGGCGGATAACGCCTTCCTCGACCACGGCCAGCGCGACTTCGGTTACGCGGTCTTCGGTAAAGTGGTGAAAGGGATGGATGTGGCTGACAAGATTTCTCAGGTGCAGTCCCATGACGTTGGCCCGTACCAGAATGTGCCGACAAAACCGGTTGTGATCCTCTCTGCAAAAGTTCTGCCGTAACCTTCTTTGGCACGGGCGCTTCTCGCCCGTGTTTCGCTCCCCTCCCTGCGAAAGCGCGTTTTGCTGCTTATACTTGTGGCACACGGACATCTTCAGGGGGGCGTTAAGTGAAAAAACTCACCGATAAGCAAAAATCCCGTCTCTGGGAGCAGCAGCGAAACAGTAATTTCCAGGCCAGCCGCCGCCTTGAGGGGGTTGAAAGCCCGCTCGTTACGCTAAACGCCCAGGATGCGCAAAGCCGTCTTGAAGAACTCAGGAGGCACTATGAGCGATAAAATCGGTGACGATCGTGACCCGTATCTCTACCCGGGTCTGAATGTGATGCGTAACCGTCTGAATATCCGTCAGGCTGACCGTCTTGCAAAGGCATCCTATGAGATCACCGCGCTGCGGGTGGCGACGCTCGGCTTAGGCCCGTCGGCGCCGGGGTTGCCGCATCTCTGTGCAATCCACCGCCACCTTTATCAGGATATTTTTGACTGGGCGGGCGATATCCGCGAAATCGATATTTATCAGGGCGACACCCGCTTCTGCCACTTCGCCTACATCGAGAAAGAGGGCAATGTCCTGATGCAGGATCTCGAGGAAGAGGGGTATCTCAACGGTCTGCAGAAAGAGGAGTTTGTGGCCCGCCTGAGTCACTACTACTGTGAGATCAACGTGCTCCATCCCTTCCGGATTGGCAACGGTATCGCTCAGCGGATCTTCTTCGAACAGCTCGCCATCCATGCAGGCTATCAGCTGAGCTGGAAAGATATCGACCCGGGCAAATGGGCAGCGGCCAACCAGAGCGGCGCAATGGGCGATTTAACGGCCCTGAACGCCATCTTTGCCAAAGTAGTGAGCGAAGCGCGGGAAACTGAGTAGAATAGGGCGGCACGTTTTTCGGGAGCCGCCATGATTCTGCTGATTGATAACTACGATTCCTTCACCTGGAACCTTTACCAGTATTTTTGTGAACTGGGTGCAGAGGTGGTGGTCCGCCGCAACGACGACATCAGCCTGGCCGAAATCGACGCGCTTGCCCCGCAGAAAATCGTTATCTCGCCGGGGCCCTGCACGCCGTCGGAATCGGGCATTTCGCTGGATGTCATTCGTCACTACGCCGGTAAGCTGCCCATTCTTGGCGTCTGCCTGGGCCACCAGGCCATTGGGCAGGTGTTTGGTGCGACCATTGTGCGCGCCGCCAAAGTGATGCATGGCAAAACCGCGCCGGTGACCCATACCGGCACGGGCGTGTTTACGGGGCTTAATAATCCGCTTACCGTGACGCGCTACCATTCGCTGGTCATTGACCCGTCAACGCTGCCGGAATGCTTTGAGGTTACTGCCTGGAGCGATACCCGGGAGATCATGGGGATCCGACATCGTGAATGGGATCTCGAAGGGGTGCAATTCCACCCGGAGAGTATCCTCAGCGAGCAGGGACACCAGCTGCTGGCAAATTTCCTCAATCGTTGAATAGTGGTTGCCTTGCTGTGATTTTTTATGCATATTTTGTGATTATATTTTCACAATCACTGTGACATAAAATGGATGGTCATGACATGGCAACTGAACAATCTGCAATTACCCGCGCGACATTCGATGAAGTCATTCTGCCGATTTATGCACCGGCTGAGTTTATCCCGGTAAAAGGGAAAGGCAGCCGAGTCTGGGATCAGCAGGGGAAAGAGTATGTTGATTTCGCCGGCGGGATTGCGGTGACGGCGCTGGGTCATTGCCATCCTGCGCTGGTGGAGGCGCTGAAAACCCAGGGGGAAACCCTGTGGCATACCAGCAACGTCTTTACCAACGAACCGGCGCTGCGTCTGGGCCGCAAGTTAATCAGCGCGACCTTCGCCGAACGCGTGCTGTTTATGAACTCCGGTACCGAAGCGAACGAAACCGCCTTCAAGCTGGCGCGCTACTATGCCTCCACGCGTCACAGCCCGTACAAAACCAAAATCATTGCTTTCCACAACGCCTTCCACGGTCGCTCACTGTTTACCGTTTCCGTCGGTGGACAGCCAAAGTATTCCGACGGTTTTGGACCAAAACCGGCCGATATTATTCATGTGCCGTTTAACGATCTCCATGCGGTAAAAGCGGTAATGGATGATCACACCTGTGCGGTGGTGGTGGAGCCGATCCAGGGAGAAGGCGGCGTAACGGCTGCCACGCCTGAGTTCCTGAAAGGGCTGCGCGACCTGTGCGATGAGCATCAGGCGCTGCTGGTATTTGATGAAGTGCAGTGCGGGATGGGCCGTACCGGCTCCCTGTTTGCCTACATGCATTACGGCGTTACGCCGGATATTCTGACCAGCGCCAAAGCGCTCGGCGGCGGCTTCCCGGTCAGTGCGGTATTAACGACGCAGGAGATTGCCTCCGCGTTCCATGTGGGTTCCCACGGCTCCACATACGGCGGCAACCCGCTGGCGAGTGCCGTCGCGGGTGCCGCGTTCGACATTATCAATACTCCTGAGGTTCTGAGCGGCGTCAACGCGAAGCGTGAGCTTTTCGTGACGCATTTGCAGCAGATTGATGACCAGTATGACGTCTTCAGCGAGATCCGCGGGATGGGGTTACTGATCGGCGCGGAGCTGAAGCCACAGTACAAAGGCCGCGCGCGCGATTTCCTGCACGCCGCCGCCCATGAAGGGGTGATGGTGCTCAATGCCGGGCCGGACGTGATGCGCTTTGCGCCGTCGCTGGTGGTCGAAAATCAGGACATTGAAGACGGGTTAAACCGTTTTGCCGCGGCGGTCGCGAAGATCGTAAACGCTTAAGACTCCGTTCGCGTTAAGCGACGGGTTAACCATATCCCATGGTGAGGGCGCTGACGCCATGCTACCGACGAAATGGTGTGCATGGTGTTCAGATGCCCGAGAACGCGCTGCAGATGCTGCTCCAGGGTGCTCATTGGCCCGTGGGTGAGCGTCTCTGGCGCCTCCAGAATGTTCGAATCCCCTGACTCGCCAGGCGCGTCATACTCGAGTCGCTGCTGACACCGCTGCAGGGCAATCTCACACGACTGCAGGTAGCGCTGCGCCAGATCGGGCGTCAGCATCGTATGTTCCCGCGCCAGCGTGGTCATGGCGTTGATGTGCTCAACGATAAACTGGCTGTGCGTCACCCAGAGCTTCATGTCCGCCAGATAGTGCGAGTTAAAGCCGGGCTCCTGCATTGCCTGATTCAGCGAGTTAAACAGGGCGTTATGCGCCTGGTTGACCTTCATCCGCTGATACGCCAGCGGGGAGGGCTGCGGGTCGTCACTCAGGATCAGGCGAATGGCCTGCTGGTCAGCCTCCAGCGCATCGTGGGCGTTCTGTCTGAGCAGCCCGCTTTGCCACTGAGGCCACAGCCAGACCATGCCGCCAAAGGCAATCAGGCAGCCGATCAGGGTATCGACCAGCCTGGCGATAATAAACTGCTCGCCGTTGAGCGTGAGCAACTGCAGGGTATACACCGCCGTTACCGTAAAGCCCACCATCGCCCAGCCGTAGTTTTTGCGGATGATCAGGTAGCTCACCATCGTGATCACCAGCATCCCTGCCAGCGTATAGCCTTCCGGCACGTGAAAGTGCAGCGTAACGCCCGCAATGATCAGCCCCGCCATCGTTCCGCCTGCCCGGTGCAGAATGCGCACCCGCGTCGCGCCATAGCCGTTCTGGGTGACAAACAGGATGGTCATTAAAATCCAGTACGGTTTGGGCAGATGCAGCGCCATGCCCATCAGGCTGGCAATGCTCAGCATCACGCTAATTCGCGCGGCGTTGCGCAGGGCAGATGATTTAAGGGAGAGGTAGCTTCTGAGCGCCGGCAGCAGCGGCAGGCGTTTTTGTTTGTCGGCCATCAGGTCGCGCGGATAAAGCGGACGCTGGGTTCGTAACACGCGGGCGATACGGCTGAAGTGCCAGGCGGCAAACTGACCCACCGGGTTGTCTTCATGCTGACGGGCAATCTTCTCCAGCGCGCCGAGCTGTTTGTCCATGTTAAAGCGCGTGGGGTAGCGGTGATACAGAATATCGTCAGCCAGCACCCGAAGGCGCGCGGAGACGGTTTGCGCGTTCCAGCGGATCACCGCTTCGGCATGGCTGCGCTCGACCAGTTTTTGCACCTCCTGCGGCTGGTGCAGGCTCACGGAGATATGCTCCTGTAAGTCCAGCCCCACCTGGAAGACGCGCAGCAGCCGCTTATATTCGTGGTTCTTATTGGCGGCGAGCATATGCAGCTGCTGATAACACTGGCTTATCAGGTCCACCACCTTTTGCTGACGCGTCAGCAGCGGCGGCAGTGATTTTTCTGGATCGGTATGCTGGGTGAGCAAGGTGTATTTGGCTTCACAGTAATCCGCCAGCTGCACGTAGAGCAGGCTCAGGGATTCCCGCAGCGGCTGTTCCCGCCACAGCCAGAACCAAAACCAGTTAAACAGCCCGTACCACAGCGTACCGAGGGCGTAGATCAGCAGCGGCTCCCACACCGGCATGTTGCCCGCAAGGCTCAGCGTGAAGATGGCGGCAATCAGCGACGCGGGAAGCAAACGTGCGTGCAGTGAGCTGATTTCAGCGGTTACGCCCAGGGTCATCGCCAGGACGGTGAGGATCAGCGGCAGCGGGATATCGCGGGCCAGCAAAAGCTGCACGGCGAGGCTACAGCCCGCAAACAGCGAGCCGCCCACGATCAGCCGTTTGAAAAAGCGCTTATGCGGTGTATCCAGACCGGCAATGTTGCAGCAGGCGGGAACAAGAGAGAAGAGCAGACCTTGCTGAAGATGGCCCAGAATCAGGCCTACGGCCACAGGAAGGCACAACACCAGCGTTTGTCGCAGTGCGTAGTTAACTTCCGGGTGATAAATCAGCCTGCGCCACATGGGGAATAGAGACAAAAACGGCGTGACACCTTGCGATGGCACGCCGTTTGAGCGGAATTAACGCGTTCCGTAAACCACGATGGTTTTACCGTGTGCGGAGATCAGGTTCTGATCTTCCAGCATTTTCAGAATACGGCCCACTGTTTCACGGGAGCAACCGACAATCTGACCGATTTCCTGACGGGTAATTTTAATTTGCATGCCATCAGGGTGAGTCATCGCATCGGGTTGTTTCGCCAGATTCAGCAGGGTCTGAGCGATACGGCCGGTCACGTCCAGGAAGGCGAGGTTACCCACTTTCTCAGATGTCACCTGCAGACGGCGCGCCATCTGCGAAGAAAGACGCATCAGGATGTCAGGGTTAACCTGAATCAACTGACGGAATTTCTTGTAGGAAATTTCAGCCACTTCACATGCTGTCTTTGCACGAACCCAGGCGCTACGTTCCTGGCCTTCTTCAAACAGGCCCAGTTCACCGATGAAATCGCCCTGGTTCAGATAAGAAAGGATCATCTCTTTCCCTTCTTCATCTTTGATCAGCACTGCCACCGAGCCTTTGACGATGTAATACAACGTTTCCGCTTTTTCACCCTGGTGAATCAGCGTGCTCTTCGATGGGTACTTATGAATGTGGCAATGAGACAAGAACCATTCGAGAGTCGGGTCTGTTTGCGGTTTGCCAAGCACCATGCGCTGTTATCCTCTGTTATAAGCTGTCACCAGAGTCATAAGATGCATCCGGACTCTGGGGTTGCAATCGAATTCTTACCCATACCCTGGGAAGTCGGCTATCGTAACGTTTCGCAGCCAGTAAAGTTTGATGTCCTCTGCATACATGTGTAACGTCAATGTATTACTGTAGCATCCTGAGTGTTTTAGCATAGCTTTCGCCGCGTGTCTCCTGGTGTCTCGCTTCAGCATGACGCAGGTCGCCTTCCATTGCGAGAAATGTAACGCACGCGTAATCTGTCACCAAAAATGCAACGTTGGAGTGAGTGAATATGCAAGCGCGTGTGAAATGGGTTGAAGGTTTAACGTTCCTGGGCGAGTCCGCTTCAGGACACCAGATTTTGATGGATGGTAACTCCGGCGATAAAGCACCAAGCCCAATGGAAATGGTGCTGATGGCAGCAGGTGGATGCAGCGCAATTGATGTGGTGTCGATCCTGCAAAAAGGCCGTCACGATGTGACCGACTGCGAAGTAAAACTCACCTCAGAACGCCGCGAAGAGGCACCACGCCTGTTTACCCACATTAACCTGCATTTCATCGTCAGCGGGAAAGAACTGAAAGACGCGGCGGTCTCACGCGCGGTCGATCTTTCAGCGGAGAAATACTGCTCGGTCGCCTTAATGCTCGAGAAAGCGGTAAAAATTACGCATTCGTATGAAGTGATCGACGCCTGATATTGGGGGGGCATCGTTCACCCAGATGCCCTCACCGAAGCCCTCTCCCACGCGGAGAGGGAAATCATCAGGCGATTTTCTTCCCTTCTATCAACCGCTGCACCAGCGGCATCATAATTAATTCCATTGCCAGCCCCATTTTTCCGCCCGGAACCACTAACGTATTCATGTGCGAAATAAACGAGCCCTGCAGCATCGCCAGCAGCCAGGGGTAATCAATGCCGTCGAGATTGCGGAAATGGATAACCACAAAGCTCTCATCCAGCGACGGGATACTTTTGGCCGCGAACGGGTTAGAGGTATCGACTGTCGGTACGCGCTGGAAGTTGATATGCGTGCGGGAGAACTGCGGCGTCAGATAAGTAATGTAGTCTTCCATGGAGCGCACGACGGAATCCATCACCGCCTCGCGTGAATGGCCGCGCTCGCTGATGTCACGCGTCAGCTTCTGGATCCACTCAAGGTTCACAATGGGCACCACGCCAACCAGCAGATCCACGTGACGCGCCACGTCATGCTGCGGCGTCACCACGCCACCGTGCAACCCTTCGTAAAACAGGACGTCGGTCGGTTCCGGCAGCGGTTGCCAGGGGGTAAAGGTGCCTGGCACCTGGTTCCAGGGAACGGCTTCATCGTAGGTGTGCAGATATTTGCGTGACTGCCCCTTGCCGCTCTGGCCGTACTCCTGAAAGGTTTGCTCCAGCAGGCCGAAGTCATTGGCCTCCGGGCCGAAGTAGCTAATGTGTTTACCCAGATCGCGCGCCTTGCGGATAGCCATATCCATCTCCGGGCGCGTGTAGCGGTGAAAGCTATCGCCTTCGACCTCCGCCGCACGGAGATTCAGTTGGGCGAAAATCTTACGAAAAGCGAGGCTGGTCGTGGTGGTTCCCGCACCACTCGAACCCGTAACGGCAATAACCGGATGTCTGGCAGACATAGCAACTCCCTGACTGGAAAGGTTTAAAGATCAGCCATGAAACGCGTTGCGGGGCATGATATTGACCGTCTCATGCAGTTCAGACCATACCAGCACCACGTCGCCGCTTTTGAGCTGGCGCTTCACATCGTTGACCTTTTGCTCAAGCGAACGTTCATGTTCACCATAATCGGTACCTTCGCGCAAGACAAAGCTTTCAATCAGATTATCGAGCGTTTCGGGGGAGAGGTCCTGCCACGGAATAATCATTTTGCACCGTCCAGATAAGGGGTAAGCCAGTCAGGAATACGCGACTCCAGCCACATTTTCGGGCGACGCAACGTTCCACCGATGAACCCCACGTGACCACCATGCTCTGTCAGCTGGTAGTGAACGTTGGCAGGCAAAAATTCCTGCGCGGGGATAGAGTGATGATCCATAAACGGGTCATCTTTGGCATGAATGATAAGCGTCGGTTGCGTGATCTTACTGAGCAGCGGCATGGCGCTGCACTGACGATAGTAGTCAATCGCATCGGCAAAACCGTGAATTTTGGCGGTGATCAGATCGTCGAATTCGCGGATGCGACGGACCTTTTTCAACTGACGCAGGCTCACGGGCAGCGTATCCGGATAGGCCTTCAACTTGCGCGCCGCGTTGGCTTTCAGCAGGTTGAGCAGGTAACGCTGATAGACCCGGGAAAAGCCTTTCTCCATATGGTAGCTGCACTGCTCCAGCATAAAGGGCGCGGAGACAATGACGGCCGCATCCAGCGGCACGGTGTCGCCCTCTTTTGCCAGCAGGCAGGCCAGCATATTGCCGCCCAGCGAGTAGCCCACGGCCGCTGTCGGGACGGTACCAAAGTTTTCCCGTAACCAGTGTAAAAACCAGGTGCCGTCTTCGGTTTCACCCGAGTGATAGATGCGCTTCTGGCGATTCGGTTCGCCGCTACAGCCGCGAAAGTGCATCACCACGCCGAGCCAGCCCCGCGCTTTGGCTGCCTGGATGAGCCCGTGTGCATAGGGGCTGTGCAGACTGCCTTCCAGACCGTGAAAGACCACCAGACGCGGCTTGTGGCGCGCCTGTTCTGGCTCTTCGCTCCATGCCAGGTCCAGAAAGTCACCGTCCGGTAAGTCCAGCCGTTGCCAGTGCGGCGTAAACTGAACCTTACGGCGGATGAGTCGCGGCAGCATGGTCTGCAGATGGCAATTGGCCACGCCGCGCATGGGCACGAACTCGGTGCTGTCTTCGGCGATGATATCGAAGTCTGATGGGATGATTTGGCTCATAACGGCGATGCTAATTCTTGTCAGTTATTTTCTGTTCTTTCCGAATTGTACCCCGTTTAGCCTGGTTTTCCGAAACATGAACTGATCTCGATCACAAATATTTACCTTGATTATTACTCCCAGGCTAATGATTCCGCCCTGCGCTTAATTGATGACTTCCTCGCCACAGCGCACACTTTACTCAACGTTAAGCAAATCAGAATGATGTGCTGAATCAGGAGGTTAATAATGTTATCTGGGCAAACACCCACCCGGCAATGGAACACACGACGCACCGAGAAAGCGCGTCGTCTGGCCTCCGTACCGGTGCAGGGCAAGGTACTGCCAACCGGCGATCTTGTCGCCATGCTGGAAAAACTGATCGCGCCTGGCGACAAAGTCGTTCTGGAAGGTAATAACCAGAAGCAGGCCGATTTCCTTTCACGCTCGCTGGCTGAAGTGAACCCGCAAATCGTGCATGACCTGCACATGATTATGCCAAGCGTGGGCCGTAGCGAGCATCTGGATATCTTTGAGAAAGGTATCGCCCGCAAGCTGGATTTCTCCTTCTCCGGTACCCAGAGCCTGCGCATCTCGCAGCTGCTGGAAGATGGTCAGCTCGAAATTGGCGCTATCCATACCTACATAGAACTCTATTCACGTCTGTACGTGGATCTCTCGCCAAACGTGGCGCTGATTGCCGGCTTTAAAGCGGACCGAAAAGGTAATCTTTATACCGGCGCAAGCACTGAAGATACCCCCGCGCTGGTGGAAGCGGCCGCATTCCATGACGGCATTGTCATCGCACAGGTGAATGAGCTGGTGGACGACGAATGCGACCTGCCGCGCGTTGATATTCCCGGCTCCTGGATTGACTTCGTGGTGGTGGCCGACAAACCGTTCTTTATCGAACCGCTGTTTACCCGCGACCCGCGTCTCATCAAACAAGAACATATCCTGATGGCGATGATGGCCATTAAGGGCATTTATGCGGAACATCAGGTGCAATCCCTGAACCACGGGATTGGTTTTAATACCGCGGCGATTGAACTGCTGCTGCCGACCTACGGTGAACAGCTCGGCCTGAAAGGCAAAATCTGTAAACACTGGACCCTTAACCCGCACCCAACCCTGATCCCGGCGATTGAAAGCGGCTGGGTGGAAAGCGTGCACTGCTTCGGCGGCGAACTGGGGATGGAAGAGTACATTCGTGCACGTCCGGATATCTTCTTTACCGGTGCCGACGGCTCTATGCGTTCCAACCGCGCCTTCTGTCAGCTGGCAGGCCAGTACGCCGTTGATATGTTCATCGGCTCAACCCTGCAGGTTGACGGGTATGCCAACTCCTCAACCGTGACCCGTGGTCGTCTCTCTGGTTTCGGCGGTGCGCCAAACATGGGCCATGACCCGCATGGTCGTCGTCATGCCACCCCGGCCTGGCTGAACATGATCACCGAACCTGATCCGATGCAGCGCGGTAAAAAACTCGTCGTCCAGATGGTGGAAACCTTCCAGGCAGGCGTGAAACCGACCTTTGTGGAAAAACTCGATGCTGTTGACGTTGCGAAAGCGTCCGGGATGCCTCTGGCTCCGGTCATGATCTACGGCGACGACGTGACACATGTGCTGACGGAAGAGGGGATTGCTTACCTCTATCGCGCAGAAAGTCTTGAAGAGCGCCGGGCGATGGTTGCGGCCGTCGCGGGGATCACCGATATCGGTCTGGGCGTCGATGCCAGGCGCGTGGCGCAGTTGCGCCAGAGCGGCAAAGTGGTTTACCCGGAAGATATGGGGATTCGCCGCACCGATGCCACCCGTTCTCTGCTGGCAGCAGGCAGCGTGTCAGACCTGGTTGAATGGTCTGGCGGTCTTTACAACCCACCTGCGAAATTCCGGAGCTGGTAATGAAACTTCTGCCCCAGATTCAGGTTGAAGGCGGTGCCGAATGGCTGGCGCGAACCGCCACGCAGTGTCTGATTGACGAAGCACAGTTAAGCCCGAAACCCGGTCTGGTGGACAGTCGGGGGAACGGCGCGCACCACGATCTGTCGCTCGCGTTGATGGAGCGTTCCGCGCGCAGCCTGACCCCCACGTTTCAGGCGCTGGCGCAACACAGCTGGCAGCGTCCGGCGGATATTGCGCTCAGGCAAACCATAGGGCGGCTCGGCCGTGAAGGTGAGCAGCAGATGATGGCGGCTACCGACGGTGTAAATACCCACCGCGGCGCGATTTGGGCGCTGGGGCTGCTGGTCAGTGCCGTGGCGATGCTCGGTGGCGATGCCAGCGCGCAGGCGGCAGCGAATACCGCGGCACAGCTGGCGAAACTGCCCGATGACGCGGCACCGAAAGTGTTCAGCAAAGGGCTACGCGCCACGCGCCGCTACCGGGTTCCGGGCGCACGTGAAGAGGCTCAGCAGGCATTTCCACACGTGATGCAGCGTGCTCTGCCGCAGCTTCGTCTGAGCCGTCTTAACGGCAGCAGCGAAACGTACGCAAGGCTCGATGCGCTGATGGCCATCATGACGTCGCTTACCGACACCTGCGTGCTATCGCGCGCCGGGATGGCGGGGCTGGAGGCCATGCAGAACGGTGCGCGTGCGGTGCTGAGCGCCGGAGGATGCGCGACATCCGCAGGCCAGATGGCGCTGGCGAGATTGGACCGTCACATGCTGGCACTCAATGCCTCACCGGGCGGAGCAGCCGACCTGCTTGCCGCCACGCTGTTTCTCGATCGCATCGAAACGCCTTATTCAAAGCATTAAGAGGATGTTATGGAAAAAATCACATTAACCATGCCAGCGAGCCGCGCGTTAAGCGGCAAAGCGCTCGCAGGGGTTGTTGGTTCCGGGGATATGGAGGTGCTGTTTGCCGCCGAACCGGGCCAGACGTTAACCATTGATATCACCACGTCCGTCGACAACAGCCGCGGTCGCTGGGAGGCGTTGTTCAACCGCCTGCACACCGTCAGCAGCCTGCCTGCAGGAAAACTGACGATCCACGACTTTGGCGCGACGCCGGGGGTGGCACGCATTCGTATCGAACAGGTTTTTGAAGGGGTGAGCCATGCGTGATGATCGGAGTTTTATTGAATTAAAAGCTCGCCAGCGTGCGCAGGCATTGCTGGACGACGGGAGCTACCGCGAACTGCTGGATCCTTTTGAAGGCATTATCTCCCCGTGGCTGGGGCCGCAGGGCATCGTTCCTCAGGCCGATGACGGCATGGTGGTCGCCAAAGGCACCCTCAACGGCCAGCCTGCGGTAGTGGTGGCGATCGAAGGTGCGTTCCAGGGCGGCAGCATGGGCGAAGTGTCCGGCGCCAAAATGGCAGCGGCGCTGGAGCTGGCGGCAGAAGATAACCGCAACGGGATCCCGACGCAGGCGGTACTGTGTCTCGAAACCGGCGGCGTGCGTCTGCAGGAAGCCAACCTGGGCCTGGCGGCCATTGCCGATATTCATGCGGCAATTGTTGACCTGCGCCGTTACACCCCGGTGGTCGGGATTGTGGCCGGGACCGTGGGCTGCTTCGGTGGGATGTCTATCGCTGCTGCACTGTGCAGCTACCTGATTGTCACCCGCGAAGCGCGTCTCGGTCTGAATGGTCCTCAGGTTATCGAGCAGGAAGCGGGGATTGACGAGTATGACTCCCGCGACCGTCCGTTTATCTGGAGCATGACCGGTGGCGAAGTCCGCTATGAAAGCGGCCTGGTGGATGCGCTGGTTGGCGATGGCGTGAATGCGGTGAAAGCGGCGATGAACGACGCGATTGCCAAAGGCGTGCCTGCGAAACATCGCACCGATAACTATGACGATTACCTGAACCGTCTGACGAATTTCGACACCCGCAAACAGGCCGATGCCGAACAGATTAAAGCGCTCTTTGCCCGGGAGGTGAAATGATGACTAACTCAGTAAGCCGTGGCGAACTCTGGCTGCAAACACTCGCGCCGAACACCAGACGCCTGGAAGGGTTATGCCCGTCCGTACAGGCGGCCGATGGTGAACTTAACGGTGAAACGGTACGTTTTGTTGCCGTGGTACCGGATGCCAACAACCACTTCCCGCGCGCGGCGAAAGGGGAAGTCGGTCTGCTGGAAGGCTGGACGCTGGCGAAAGTGGTGAGCGAAACCGTTGCCGCCGATGCCAACAGCGCCGTGAAGCGCCCGATCGTGGCGGTGATTGATGTGCCAAGTCAGGCCTATGGCCGTCGTGAAGAGGCATTTGGTATTCACCAGGCGTTGGCCGGCGCGGCGGCGGCCTATGCTAACGCGCGTCTGGCCGGTCATCCGGTGATTGGGCTTATCGTTGGTAAAGCGATGTCCGGCGCGTTTCTGGCGCACGGGTACCAGGCAAACCGCCTGATTGCCTTTAACGATAAAGGCGTGCTGATCCATGCCATGGGTAAAGAGTCTGCGGCGCGTATTACGCTACGTACCGTGGACGCGCTGGAAAAACTGGCGGCAACGATCCCGCCAATGGCCTATGACATCAGCAACTACGCCACACTGGGGCTGCTTTCCAACCTGCTGGATATCACCAACCCGGATGCCCCTTCTGAAAACGATCTGACGCAGGTGAAAACCACGCTGCAACAGGCCATCCATGACGCTCGTCAGGACAACACCCTGAAAAACCGTCTCGGTGCTGACAATCGCCGCAGCTCTGCCCTCGTACGCGAACGCATGCGGGCAAGCTGGTAAGTAAAAAGAGACCTGCCAGATGCACTCCCCGCGGACGTAACCGTTACGTCCGCGCGGGAACCTGCATCCTGAAAATAATAATCATCGCGCCAGTGCTTAAACTTTTTTACTACAGGTGAATTATGACTTACGTAATTGTTCATGCTCTTGCACCGATTTTCGTCATCATGCTGCTGGGATTCTGGGCCGGTAAGGCAAAGATGGTCGATAACAAAAATGTCTCCCTGCTTAATATCTTCGTCATGGATTTTGCTTTGCCTGCCGCGCTGTTCAGCGCCACGGTGCAAACCCCTTGGACCGGCATCGTAGCCCAGTCACCGCTGATTCTGGTGCTGACCCTGGCGATGTGGATAACCTACGCGGCCATTTACTTCCTCGCGACCAGCGTCTTTAAAAAATCCCCACAGGATGCCGCCGTGCTTACGCTGACGGTTGCGCTGCCAAACTATGCCGCGCTTGGCTTGCCGATTCTGGGCAGCGTGCTGGGTGAGAGCTCTTCAACCTCACTGTCCGTGGCGGTCTCTATTGCCTGTGGTTCGGTACTGATGACGCCGTTCTGCCTGCTGATTCTGGAACGTGAAAAAGCGCGTGCCGAAGGCAATAACTCCGGTTCAACGCTCTCGATGCTGCCGGTGCTGATGTGGCGCTCGATTAAAAAACCGATTGTGATGGGTCCCCTGCTGGGTGTGATTTTGTCTGCTATCGGCATCAAAATGCCTGAACTTGTTCTGGCCGCCATTAAGCCACTGGGGCTTTCTGCAACGGCTGCCGCGCTGTTCCTGACTGGGGTGATCCTCTCTGCGCGTAAGCTGCAGATCAACACCATGGTGATTACCTCAACCGTAGCCAAGCTGCTGATCCAGCCTGCGATTGCCTGGGGTATCGTTCTGATCTTCGGTCTGCACGGCTCCGTGGCGATCACCGCTATCCTGATGATTGCGCTCTCAGCCGGTTTCTTCGGCGTGGTGTTCGGTAACCGCTTTGGCGTGCAGTCTCCGGATGCGGAAGCGGTGCTGCTGTTAAGCTCGGTACTGTGTATCCTGTCGCTGCCACTGTTTATCTCGCTGACTTCAGGAATGTAATCATGACCACAACATTACGCCCTCACGACCTCATCTGGCTTAACGCGCGTGACGCGCTGGAAGGCATCACTGACGACTGGGTGGATGCGGTATGGCATACCGGTTTACCGGTGGTCGTGCGGCGTGATGTTGATAACGCTGGCCGTATTCCCGTTGGCGTGCGCGGTTTACGCCGCGACCAGCGGGCGGCCGGTTGGGTGAAGCCAGACAACGTCGTGCGGGTGGTCTCACCCGAGGCGTTGAGCGTGACCGCCGATCTTCTGCGTTCACCGTTTGTGACTCAGCCACCGGTGCAGGTGGCGTTGCAACTTTCTCAGCAGTCATGGCCGTGGACGTGGGGAATTACGGGCAGCACGGGCTACGCCCTGGCGACCGGTATCCCGGTCATTCATGCCGACAGCGATCTCGATTTGCTGGTGCGAGCCCCTCAGCCTCTGTCGGCTGACGCTTTGCGTGTCTGGGCGTCACAGCTCAGCCGCGCGTTATGTCGGGCAGACACCCAGGTCGACACCCCTGAAGGCGGCTTTGCGCTGACGGAGTGGCTGCGCGACGGCAAAACGTTGCTGAAGACCCGCCGTGGGCCGCGCCTGGTGGCGGACCCGTGGCACAGGGAGGAGTGATGAAAATACTGTTTACCTTTCCAGGGCAGGGCACCCAGCATGTCGGTATGCTGCAAAACCTGCCTGGCACGACGCTGGAGCAGGCCCGCGAGGTATTGGGTGGCGAAGTCGATACGCTGGATACCGCGGCAGCGTTAACCCACACGCGAGCCGTTCAGCTTTCGTTGTTAATTGCCGGTGTTGCCTGGGCGCGTGAGCTTGAACAACGCGGCGTGGCACCGGATATCGTCAGCGGTCTGTCTATTGGCGCGTATCCGGCCGCGGTCATTGCCGGTGCGCTGGAATTTGCCGACGCGCTGAAGCTGGTCGCGCTGCGTGGCGATCTCATGGAGCAAGCCTATCCGCACGGTTATGGCCTGACCGCGATAATGGGTCTGACCCTGCCTCAGGTTGAAGCGTTGCTGGAAGGCACCGGAACGTATATCGCCAATTTGAACGCGGAAACGCAGATTGTGATCGCCGGCACCGATGAGGGGATGGCGCAGGTGGCGAAACGCGCGCTGGCAAAAGGGGCTAATAAGGCGCATCGGCTGACCGTCAGCGTGCCTTCCCATTGCGAGCTGTTGGCGGAGCCGGCGCACAAGCTGGTGGAGGCGTTCACATCCGTCACGCTCACACGCCCGCGCTGTGCTTACCTGAGCGGCAGTACAGGACGCGTGCTTTGGACGCCTGAGAAAATCGCGGACGATCTGGCGATGAATATGGCGCGCACGGTGCGCTGGCAGGAAGCGGTGATTTCTGCCAACGAGCGTGAAGCTCGGCTGGCGATTGAAATGCCACCAGGCGGAGTACTGACCTGCCTGACGCGTCAGGCGGCCTGGGAAGGGGAGTCGGTTTCGCTGGAGCGCAGTGGTGTAGACGTGGCGGTACACCTCGCTAAGCGGCTACAGCGGTAGGGTCTGCGCAGGGTCGGTGGCGATACTGCGGGCATACATTCGCCCTTCGGCTGCCAGTGCCCGCAGGCTGGGGTCTTGCTCGCGGTTGCGGGCAAACACAATGGCAATCAACTGCTGCATTTGATACGGCTGGGCCAGCTTCAGTAGCTGTACTGAGTTCTCATACACTTTCTTCATTCTGCCGGGCATGAGCGTAAAGCCCACGCCCGCCTGCACCAGACTCAGCATCGAGAAAATGTCATTTACGCGGGTGACGATTTCCGGTTCGAAACCGGCAATATGAAACGCTTCCTGAAACCCGGCGTAGGTGGCAAACCCTTCCGACAGCGCGACAAACTTCTGGTCTTTGTAATCACGTAAGTCGGCAGGCCCGCTGGTGTTCAGCGTGGCAGAGGCTGGTGCGGCAAGAAAAATGTCGTCATGGAACAGGGGGAGCACTTCCAGACTGTTGCGGTCGATATCGCTTTCGGAAATAGAGATGAGGATGGCGTCGAGCAAACCGTCGTCCAGCATACGCAACAGGGTCTCGTTAGAGCCCATCGTCAGGTCCATCTCCAGGTCCGGACGGCGCAGTTTCATCCCCATAATCAGGCGTGGCACGGTTTCCAGCGTCAGCGAGTAGAGCGTGCCGACGCGCAGTCGTCCCTGGCCAACACCGGCCGTTTTGCGCGCTTCTTCCAGCCCGCGCGCCATTACCTGCATCACTTCCTGACAATATTCCAGCAGCGTCCAGGCTGAAGGCAGCGCAATGAGATTGCGACCTTTGTGCGTAAAGAGCGGGCAGCGCACATTTTCTTCGAGAGTATGCAGCGCGCGGTGCACGCTAACGCCGCTCAGGCCAAGCGCTTCGGCGGTACGGGCGATATTGCCCTTCTCCATAAAGGTCATGAAGATGCTGAGTTTACGAAATGTAATGTCGCTCGTGATATCGAAACTCATAACCCTCCCGGGGATTTAGTCGGCCTGCAGCATGGTTTCCAGCTGTTCCTGGGCGTCCAGCCACGCCATCTCGCACGCTTCGAGGCTGGATTTCGTCTTCGCCTGTGTCTGCAGGCAGTCGGTCAGTTCCGCCTTACGGCTCTGGTCATACAGACCGCTGTCACCCAGCTTCTCTTCAACGGTAGCCAGCAGAGCGTTAAGTTTCTCCATCTCCTTTTCGAGACGGGCAATCTCTTTACGCAGCGGCTGGGTTTGAGTACGCAGTTCCGCTTCACGGCGCTTCTGGTCTTTACGCGCCTGGGCGCTGTTGGCGTTATCTTTCGACGAGTCGTCCGGCTGGTTTTCCTGCTTCTGCACGTCCGTCAGCCACTGCTGGTAGTCTTCCAGATCGCCATCGAACGGCTCGACTTTGCCATCGTGCACTAAATAGAGATCGTCCGTTGTGGAGCGGATCAGGTGACGATCGTGCGAGACGACAACCAGCGCGCCTTCAAACTCAATTAACGCTTCGGTCAGCGCCTGACGCATGTCGAGATCGAGGTGGTTTGTAGGTTCATCGAGCAGCAGCAGGTTCGGGCGTTGCCAGACGATGAGCGCCAGCACCAGACGCGCTTTTTCGCCGCCGGAGAAACGTTCGGTGTTTTCGGTGACTTTATCGCCCTGGAAGCCAAAGCCGCCAAGGTAATCGCGCAGCTTCTGCTCCATCTCCTGCGGCGCCAGTCGCGCGAGGTGTTGGATGGGCGATTCATCCGCGCGTAAGAATTCCAGCTGATGCTGGGCGAAGTAGCCAAGCTTAATGCCTTTTGCCAGGCCGATCTCGCCGCTGACCGGGTTAAGCTCGCCCGCGAGTAGTTTAATCAGCGTCGATTTACCGGCGCCGTTACGCCCCAGCAGACCAATACGTGAACCCGGCACCAGGTTGAGCTTGATGGAGTCGAGAATAATGCGATCGCCGTAGCCAGCGCTCACCTTTTCCATCTTCAGCAGTGGGTTCGGCAGGCTCTCGGGCTCGCGAAAACTGAAGTGGAACGGGTTATCGACGTGCGCCGGGGCGAGCATCTCCATGCGTTCCAGCATCTTGATGCGGCTCTGGGCCTGCTTGGCTTTAGACGCTTTTGCCTTGAAGCGGTCAACAAAGCTTTGCAGATGCGCCACGCGCTGCTGCTGGCTTTCGTACATCGCCTGCTGTTGAGCAAGGCGCGTCGCGCGCTGGCGCTCGAATGAGCTGTAGTTGCCGGTGTATTCAAACAGGCTTTGCTGTTCGATATGAATGATTTTATCCACCACCGGGTCGAGGAAGTCGCGGTCATGGGAGATCAGAATCAGAGTGCCCTGATAGCTCTTGAGCCACTTCTCCAGCCAAATAACCGCATCGAGATCGAGGTGGTTAGTGGGTTCATCAAGCAGCAGCAGGTCGGAACGGCAAATCAGTGCCTGCGCCAGGTTAAGGCGCATACGCCAGCCGCCGGAGAAGTCGCTGACGGGGCGTTCAAGCTGTTCGTTGCTGAAACCCAGACCGTGCAGCAGGCTGGAGGCGCGGGAGCGAATGGTCCATGCGTCGATGGCGTCCAGCTTACCGTGGACGGTGGCGATAGCATGACCGTCATTACGCTCGTTGGCGGCGTTCAGTTCAGCTTCCAGCTTACGGTATTCACGATCGCCGTCGATAACATAGTCGAGAGCGGGTTCGCTCAGGGCAGGCGTCTCCTGATTTACCCAGGCAAGCTGCCAGTTGCCCGGATAGGTAAAGTTACCGCCGTCAGCGCTAATCTCGTTTTTCAGCAGCGCAAGCAGGGTCGATTTTCCGCAGCCGTTTTTGCCGACCAGACCCACTTTTTGACCGGGATTGATGGTGGCGGAGGCGTTATCCAGCAGGACGCGCACGCCGCGGCGAATTTGTAACGAGGAGAAAACAATCATAGAAGCGCCGTATGTTCCGACTATGTTAATTTGTCATTATGATAATGTAAGGTGTGGGCCATTTTCCGCACCGGGCCGCCATGGTAGCCCAAAACAACGACGATACACAAAAACAGAAACAGAACCGGGAGGGGAGTGATGTCTCAGACAGCGAAAGTGCTGCTGCTGTATGCCCATCCGGAATCTCAGGACTCGGTGGCAAACCGGGTTCTGCTTAAGCCGGCTACTCAGCTCAGCAATGTGACGGTGCACGATCTCTACGCGCACTATCCTGATTTCTTTATTGATATTCCTTACGAGCAGGAACTGCTGCGTCAGCATGACGTGATTGTGTTCCAGCATCCGCTTTATACCTACAGCTGTCCGGCACTGCTGAAAGAGTGGCTGGACCGTGTGCTGAGCCGGGGGTTCTCCAGCGGGGTGGGGGGCAACCAGCTGGCGGGAAAGTACTGGCGCAGTGTCATTACGACCGGTGAGCCAGAGAGCGCTTACCGCCACGACGGTCTTAACCGTTATCCCATGAGCGATATCCTGCGGCCGTTTGAGCTGACGGCCGCGATGTGCCGCATGCACTGGATGAGCCCGATTATTGTCTACTGGGCGCGTCGCCAGAAGCCTGAAGCGCTGGCGAGCCACGCCAGAGCGTATGGCGATTGGCTGGCATCACCGATTTCGGCGGGAGGTCGCTAATGGAAGGATCGAATTTACTCCTGGCCGGCGTGCTGTTTTTATTTGCCGCAGTGGTGGCGGTTCCGCTGGCCGCCCGGCTGGGCATTGGCGCGGTGCTGGGCTACCTGCTGGCCGGGATCGCCATTGGCCCCTGGGGGCTGGGGTTCATCAGCGATGTGGATGAAATTCTCCACTTCTCTGAACTGGGCGTGGTGTTCCTGATGTTCATCATTGGCCTCGAACTGAACCCGTCAAAACTGTGGCAGCTCCGGCGATCGATATTTGGCGTGGGGGCGGCGCAGGTCTTGTTCAGTGCCGCGATTCTGGCCGGGCTGTTAATGCTGACCAACTTCTCGTGGCAGGCGGCGGTGATCGGCGGAATAGGTCTTGCGATGTCGTCGACAGCGATGGCGCTACAGTTAATGCGTGACAAAGGGATGAACCGCAACGAGGCAGGACAGCTGGGCTTTTCGGTACTGCTGTTTCAGGACCTGGCCGTGATCCCGGCGCTGGCACTGGTGCCGTTACTGGCAGGCTCTGGTGACGATCATTTTGACTGGGTCAAAATCTCCATGAAGGTGCTGGCCTTCGCCGGCATGCTGATTGGCGGACGTTTCCTGCTGCGGCCGGTGTTTCGTTTTATTGCCGCCTCTGGCGTGCGCGAGGTGTTTACTGCCGCGACGCTGCTGCTGGTGCTTGGCTCGGCATTGTTTATGGACGCGCTGGGGCTGTCGATGGCGCTCGGTACGTTTATCGCCGGGGTGCTCCTTGCCGAAAGCGAATATCGTCACGAACTGGAAACGGCTATCGATCCGTTTAAAGGGCTGCTGTTAGGGCTGTTCTTTATTTCGGTGGGAATGGCGCTCAACCTGGGCGTGCTCTATACCCATCTGCTGTGGGTGGTGATGAGCGTTGTTGTGCTGGTGGCGGTAAAAACGCTGGTGCTGTACGTCATGGCACGGATATACGGGCTGCGCAGTTCCGAGCGCATGCAGTTTGCCAGCGTCTTAAGTCAGGGCGGAGAGTTCGCGTTCGTGCTGTTCTCTACCGCCTCCTCCCAGAAGCTGTTTAAAGACGATCAGATGGCGCTGTTGCTGGTAACGGTCACGCTGTCGATGATGACCACCCCGCTGCTCATCAGGCTGGTGGATAAGCTGCTCTCGCGACGCTTAAATCCGACAGAGGATGAAGATGAGATGCCATGGGTGGAGGATGATAAGCCGCAGGTGATTGTGGTGGGCTTTGGCCGCTTTGGGCAGGTGATTGGACGTCTGCTGATGGCGAACAAAATGCGCATTACGGTGCTGGAGCGCGATATCAGCGCGGTGAACCTGATGCGTAAATACGGCTACAAGGTGTACTACGGCGACGCGACCCAGCTCGAACTGTTGCGTTCAGCGGGGGCAGAAGCAGCAGAATCCATCGTGATTACCTGCAACGATCCGGAAGATACGATGAAGCTGGTGGAACTGTGTCAGCAGCATTTCCCGCATCTGCATATTCTGGCGCGTGCGCGTGGACGTGTTGAAGCGCACGAACTGCTGCAGGCAGGTGTGAAACACTTCTCCCGTGAGACATTTTCCAGTGCGCTGGAGTTGGGGCGTAAAGCGCTGATTTCGCTGGGCATGCATCCCCATCAGGCTCAGCGGGCCCAGATGCATTTTCGCCGGCTGGACATGCGAATGCTGCGCGAATTAATGCCGGTACACTCTGATACGGCGCAGATCTCCCGCGTGCGGGAAGCGCGTCGCGAGCTGGAAGAGATTTTCCAGCGAGAGATGCAACAGGAACGACGCCAGCTCGATGGCTGGGATGAATTTGAATAAAGGGTAACGAAAGATGGCTGTACGTAAACGCTTTATTGCGGGCGCAAAATGCCCGAGCTGCCAGGCGCAAGATACGCTGGCGATGTGGCGGGAAAATAATATTGATGTCGTAGAGTGTGTTAAGTGCGGCCATCAGATGCGCGAGGCGGATAAAGAAGCCCGCGATCATGTTCGCAAAGAAGAGCAAGTTATCGGGATTTTTCATCCGGACTAGCGATATGCCCTGAGTTTTTTTAAGCTAAAGGGTACACGGGTGCAGATTTCCGCTACAATCTGCGCCAGCAATTTTCCCTTGCTCAGGAGATATCATGAAAGTAGCAAAAGACCTGGTGGTCAGCCTGGCCTATCAGGTACGTACAGAAGACGGTGTGTTGGTTGATGAGTCTCCGGTGAGTGCGCCGCTTGACTACCTGCATGGTCACGGTTCCCTGATTTCCGGCCTGGAAAACGCGCTGGAAGGTCACGACGTTGGCGACAAATTCGACGTTGCTGTTGGCGCGAACGACGCTTACGGTCAGTACGACGACAACCTGGTGCAGCGCGTTCCTAAAGACGTGTTCATGGGCGTTGACGAACTGCAGGTTGGCATGCGCTTCCTGGCTGAAACTGACCAGGGTCCGGTTCCTGTTGAAATCACTGAAGTGGAAGACGACCACGTTGTGGTTGACGGCAACCACATGCTGGCTGGCCAGAACCTGAAATTCAACGTAGAAGTTGTTGCGATCCGTGAAGCGACCGAAGAAGAGCTGGCTCATGGCCACGTTCACGGTACGCACGGTCACGACCATGACCACGATCACGGCCACGACGGCTGCTGCGGTGGTCACGGCCACGATCACGACCATGGTCACGACCACGGTAAAGGTGGTTGCGGTAACGGCGGCTGCGGTTGCCACTAATTCCGTTATGCGGAAAATAAAAAAGCGGGATAATAATCCCGCTTTTTTTACGCCTCAATAATGAGGTGGTGGCGTCTCTTCTGACTGAGAGGCAATATGTGACGGCTGTGTGGCCTTCAGTTTGTCCGTCAGCAGGCGCATGAGATCCCGCAGTTTCGCCATTTCCAGTTCATGTGCGGTCACAGTCTGGTTTAGCTCTTCGATGGTGATGTCCTGAAAAGCCAGGCGGCTTTCCAGCTCAGCCATTCTCGCTTCTAACATTGTGTCCTTCATCATTCACCTCGTTGTATCTCATTAACCACAATCGGCCAGCGGCGGCGAAGTTTAACTGAGTTTATCCTTAAGTTCAGTATCTATCCCCTTGGCAAGAAACTTATTTAAACAAAAATAGTCTGAAAAGTGGCGAGAATCGGGAGAGTCTGTCTGTAGATTTCTTCCGCAACGTTTTATAGTACGTAACTCATTTACGTTTAACGCTGGGGTGAGAGTCCCCAGGCCCTGGAGATATGGATGAAATCACTGTTTAAAGTAACGCTGCTGGCGACGACGATGGCTGTTGCGCTGAACGCGCCGCTGTCCTTCGCTGCTGATACTGCTGCGAAGCCTGCTGCAACTGCAGACAGCAAAGCGGCGTTCAAAAATGACGACCAGAAATCCGCCTACGCACTTGGCGCATCTCTGGGTCGTTACATGGAAAACTCTCTGAAAGAACAAGAGAAACTGGGCATTAAACTGGACAAAGCTCAGCTGATCGCGGGCGTTCAGGACGCATTTGCAGATAAGAGCAAACTGTCTGACCAGGAAATTGAACAGACTCTGCAGGCGTTCGAAGCACGTGTGAAAGGTGCCGCTCAGACTAAGATGGAAGCGGATGCAAAAGACAACGAAGCGAAAGGCAAAGCCTACCGCGATACCTTTGCTAAAGAGAAGGGCGTGAAAACCTCCTCTACGGGTCTGGTGTACAAAGTTGAGAAAGAAGGTACCGGTGATGCGCCTAAAGACAGCGATACTGTCGTGGTTAACTACAAAGGTACGCTGATCGACGGTAAAGAGTTCGATAACTCTTACACCCGTGGTGAGCCTCTCTCCTTCCGTCTGGATGGTGTGATCCCAGGCTGGACTGAAGGTCTGAAAAACATCAAGAAAGGTGGCAAGATCAAACTGGTTATTCCACCGGATCTGGCATATGGCAAAACCGGCGTTCCAGGTATCCCTGCTAACTCTACCCTGGTCTTTGACGTAGAGCTGCTGGATATCAAGCCAGCGCCGAAAGCTGATGCGAAACCAGAAGCGCAGGCAGAACAGAAAGCTGCGACAGACGCGAAGAAGTAATGGAATGAAAACCGCCGCCTTTAAGGCGGCGGTTTTTTTTATTGTGGGGCAGATATAATTAACACTGGAAAGCGTTATGCACGCTGTATTAATTTAGTTGTCCGTGTAGATAATGAGCCTGCCCTGAAAACCTAACGACAGGCTCCTGAAAAGGAGTGTTTTTTTCATGTCCAGGTCGCTTTTAACCAACGAAACCAGTGAACTTGATTTACTGGATCAACGTCCTTTCGACCAGACCGACTTCGATATTCTGAAATCCTACGAGGCGGTAGTGGACGGGTTAGCGATGCTCATTGGGTCCCACTGCGAAATCGTATTGCACTCCCTGCAAGATCTTAAGTGTTCCGCCATCCGCATTGCTAATGGTGAGCATACTGGCCGTAAAATTGGTTCGCCAATCACCGACCTTGCATTGCGTATGCTGCATGACATGACCGGCGCGGACAGCAGCGTCTCCAAATGTTATTTCACCCGCGCCAAAAGCGGCGTACTGATGAAATCAGAAACCATCGCGATTCGAAATCGCGAGCATCGCGTGATCGGTCTGTTGTGCATCAACATGAACCTTGATGTGCCGTTCTCGCAAATCATGAGCACTTTCATACCGCCTGAAACGCCGGACGTTGGGTCCTCAGTTAACTTTGCCTCCTCTGTTGAAGATCTGGTGACGCAGACGCTTGAGTTCACTATCGAAGAGGTGAATGCCGATCGCAACGTATCGAACAACGCCAAGAATCGTCAGATCGTGCTGAATCTCTATGAGAAAGGGATTTTTGACATCAAAGACGCCATTAACCAGGTGGCCGATCGCCTGAACATTTCCAAGCATACGGTCTACCTCTACATCCGCCAGTTCAAAAGCGGTGATTTCCAGGGGCAAGACAAGTAATGCGTTTTTCGCTGATGGTGACAGGCCCGGCGTATGGTACTCAGCAGGCCAGCAGCGCGCTGCAGTTTGCGCATGCGTTACTGGCTGCCGGACATGAGCTGGTGAGCGTCTTCTTTTATCGGGAAGGGGTGTATAACGCCAACCAGTTTACCTCACCGGCCAGCGATGAATTTGATCTGGTGCGCGCCTGGCAGACGCTGAACGAGACAAGGGGGGTTGCCCTGCATATCTGCGTGGCTGCAGCCCTGCGTCGCGGCGTGACCGATGCCACCGAAGCTGAACGTCTTGGCTTGCCAGGGGCCAACCTGCAGCCGGGGTTTTCGTTGAGCGGTCTGGGCGCACTGGCACAGGCTGCGTTAACCTGCGACAGAGTGGTGCAATTCTGATGAAACGCGTGGCGTTTGTTTTTTCATCTGCTCCGCACGGTAGTGCGTCCGGCAGAGAAGGGCTGGATGCGTTGCTCGCAACATCAGCACTGACCGAAGACATCGGTGTCTTCTTTTTAGGGGATGGCGTGTTTCAGCTTCTGGCAGGCCAGCAGCCGCAGGCTATTCTGGCGCGGGATTACATCGCGACCTTTAAAGTGCTGCCGCTTTACGACATTGAAACCTTTTTTGTCTGCGCTGATTCTCTTGCTGCGCGCGGTCTGAGCGATAAGACGTCTTTCGTGCTGGATGTCACACTCCTTCCGGCCGACGCGCTGCGCGACCAACTTTCCCATTACGACACTGTTCTGAATTTCTGAGGCTGACATGCTCCATACCCTGAGCCGTTCACCGTGGCATTGTGATATCGACGCATTACTGAGCATGCTGCGCGAAGGTGATGACCTGCTGCTGATTCAGGATGGCGTACTGGCTGCGCTTGAAGGGAGTCGTTTCGTTGAAATTCTCAGCAATGCCCCCATATCCGTCTCTGCGCTGAAAGACGATCTTGAGGCGCGAGGTCTTTCTGGTCAAATTTCAGCCAAAATTGACGTGGTTGGCTATACTGATTTCGTCAATCTTACTGTGACGCACGCCAGTCAAATGAACTGGTGATCCGAGATCGCTGTATATTTCTTGACACCTTTTCGACGTAGCCCTAAAATTTCGCGTCCTCATATTGTATGAGGTCGTTTTATTACGTGTTTACGAAGCAAAAGCTAAAACCAGGAGCTATTTAATGGCAACAGTTAACCAGCTGGTACGCAAACCACGTGCGCGCAAAGTTGCAAAAAGCAACGTGCCTGCACTGGAAGCCTGCCCGCAGAAACGTGGCGTATGTACTCGTGTATATACCACCACTCCTAAAAAACCAAACTCCGCACTGCGTAAAGTATGCCGTGTGCGTTTGACTAACGGTTTCGAAGTGACTTCCTACATCGGTGGTGAAGGTCACAACCTGCAGGAGCACTCCGTGATCCTGATCCGTGGCGGTCGTGTTAAAGACCTTCCGGGTGTTCGTTACCACACCGTTCGTGGTGCGCTGGACTGCTCAGGTGTTAAAGACCGTAAGCAGGCTCGCTCCAAGTACGGCGTGAAGCGTCCTAAGGCTTAATGGTTCTCCGTTAAGTAAGGCCAAACTGATTTATCTTAATGTCAAACTAAACTCGTAGAGTTTTGGACAATCCTGAATTAACAACGGAGTATTCCCATGCCACGTCGTCGCGTCATTGGTCAGCGTAAAATTCTTCCAGATCCGAAATTCGGATCAGAACTGCTGGCAAAATTTGTAAATATCCTGATGGTAGATGGTAAAAAATCTACTGCAGAAGCAATCGTATACAGCGCGCTGGAGACCCTGGCTCAGCGCTCTGGTAAAAATGAACTGGAAGCTTTCGAAGTCGCTCTCGACAACGTGCGCCCGACTGTAGAAGTTAAGTCTCGCCGCGTTGGTGGTTCTACTTATCAGGTTCCAGTTGAAGTTCGTCCGGTTCGTCGTAATGCTCTGGCAATGCGTTGGATCGTTGAAGCTGCTCGTAAACGCGGTGATAAATCCATGGCTCTGCGTCTGGCGAACGAACTTTCTGATGCTGCAGAAAACAAAGGTACTGCAGTTAAGAAACGTGAAGACGTTCACCGTATGGCAGAAGCCAACAAGGCGTTCGCACACTACCGTTGGTAATCCCTTCGGAGTATTAGTCACCAGGCGGGCGCTTCAGCGAAGCTGCCCGTCCTGGGTTACTTAACTGAACGCCTAAAGAAACAAACGAGGAATCAAATGGCTCGTACAACACCCATCGCACGTTACCGTAACATCGGTATCAGTGCGCACATCGACGCCGGTAAGACCACTACTACCGAACGTATTCTGTTCTACACCGGTGTAAACCATAAAATCGGTGAAGTTCATGACGGCGCAGCCACCATGGACTGGATGGAACAGGAGCAGGAGCGTGGTATTACTATCACCTCCGCAGCGACTACTGCATTCTGGTCAGGTATGGCTAAGCAGTACGAACCGCATCGCGTTAACATCATCGACACCCCAGGGCACGTTGACTTCACCATCGAAGTAGAACGTTCCATGCGTGTTCTTGACGGCGCGGTAATGGTTTATTGCGCAGTTGGTGGTGTTCAGCCACAGTCTGAGACCGTATGGCGTCAGGCGAACAAATATAAAGTTCCACGCATCGCGTTCGTTAACAAAATGGACCGTATGGGTGCTAACTTCCTGAAAGTTGTTGGTCAGATCAAATCCCGTCTGGGCGCGAACCCTGTTCCGCTGCAGCTGGCAATTGGTGCTGAAGAAGGCTTCACCGGCGTTATCGACCTGGTGAAAATGAAAGCCATCAACTGGAACGATGCAGACCAGGGCGTTACCTTCGAATACGAAGATATCCCAGCTGAGATGCAGGACCTGGCTGACGAATGGCACCAGAACCTGATCGAATCCGCTGCTGAAGCTTCTGAAGAGCTGATGGAGAAATACCTGGGTGGTGAAGAACTGACTGAAGAAGAGATCAAAAAAGCTCTGCGTCAGCGTGTTCTGAACAACGAAATCATCCTGGTAACCTGTGGTTCTGCATTCAAGAACAAAGGTGTTCAGGCGATGCTGGATGCGGTAATTGATTACCTGCCATCCCCGGTTGACGTTCCTGCGATCAACGGCATCCTGGACGACGGTAAAGATACTCCGGCTGAACGTCACGCAAGCGACGAAGAGCCGTTCTCTGCACTGGCGTTCAAAATTGCTACCGACCCATTCGTGGGTAACCTGACCTTCTTCCGCGTTTACTCTGGTGTGGTTAACTCCGGTGACACCATCCTGAACTCCGTGAAAACGGCGCGTGAACGTTTTGGCCGTATCGTACAGATGCACGCTAACAAACGTGAAGAGATCAAAGAAGTTCGTGCGGGCGACATCGCTGCAGCAATCGGTCTGAAAGACGTGACTACTGGTGACACCCTGTGTGACCCGGATCACCCGATCATTCTGGAGCGTATGGAATTCCCTGAGCCGGTAATCTCCATCGCGGTTGAACCAAAAACCAAAGCTGACCAGGAAAAAATGGGTCTGGCTCTGGGCCGTCTGGCGAAAGAAGACCCATCATTCCGCGTATGGACTGATGAAGAATCTAACCAGACCATCATCGCTGGTATGGGTGAACTGCACCTGGACATCATCGTTGACCGTATGAAGCGTGAATTCAACGTTGAAGCGAACGTGGGTAAACCTCAGGTTGCTTACCGCGAAGCGATTCGTGCGAAAGTTACCGATGTTGAAGGTAAACACGCTAAGCAGTCTGGTGGTCGCGGTCAGTACGGTCACGTTGTGATCGACATGTACCCACTGGAGCCGGGCTCTAACCCTAAAGGTTACGAGTTCATCAACGACATCAAAGGTGGTGTAATTCCTGGCGAATACATCCCAGCCGTTGATAAAGGTATCCAGGAACAGCTGAAAGCGGGCCCTCTGGCTGGCTATCCGGTTGTTGACATGGGTGTCCGTCTGCACTTCGGTTCTTACCACGACGTTGACTCCTCTGAACTGGCGTTTAAACTGGCTGCGTCTATTGCCTTTAAAGAAGGCTTTAAGAAAGCAAAACCAGTTCTGCTTGAGCCAATCATGAAGGTTGAAGTAGAGACTCCTGAAGAGAACACCGGTGACGTTATCGGTGACTTGAGCCGTCGTCGCGGTATGCTGCGCGGTCAGGAATCCGAAGTAACTGGCGTTAAGATCCATGCTGAAGTTCCGCTGTCTGAAATGTTCGGATATGCAACTCAGCTGCGTTCTCTGACCAAAGGTCGTGCATCATACACCATGGAATTCCTGAAGTATGATGATGCGCCTAACAACGTTGCTCAGGCCGTTATCGAAGCCCGTGGTAAGTAATCCACAGGATTAAAACCTAAGTCCCGTGCTCTCTCCGAAGGGGAGAGCACTATAGTAAGGAATATAGCCGTGTCTAAAGAAAAATTTGAACGTACAAAACCGCACGTCAACGTTGGTACTATCGGCCACGTTGACCATGGTAAAACTACCCTGACCGCTGCAATCACTACCGTACTGGCTAAAACCTACGGCGGTGCTGCTCGTGCATTCGACCAGATCGATAACGCACCAGAAGAAAAAGCGCGTGGTATCACCATCAACACTTCTCACGTTGAATATGACACCCCGACTCGCCACTACGCACACGTAGACTGCCCAGGCCACGCCGACTATGTTAAAAACATGATCACCGGTGCTGCGCAGATGGACGGCGCGATCCTGGTTGTTGCTGCGACTGACGGCCCAATGCCTCAGACTCGTGAGCACATCCTGCTGGGTCGTCAGGTAGGCGTTCCTTACATCATCGTGTTCCTGAACAAATGTGACATGGTTGATGACGAAGAGCTGCTGGAACTGGTAGAGATGGAAGTTCGTGAACTGCTGTCTCAGTACGATTTCCCAGGCGACGACACCCCAATCGTTCGTGGTTCCGCGCTGAAAGCGCTGGAAGGCGAAGCAGAGTGGGAAGAGAAAATCATCGAACTGGCTGGCTTCCTGGATTCTTACATCCCAGAACCAGAGCGTGCGATTGACAAGCCGTTCCTGCTGCCAATCGAAGACGTATTCTCCATCTCCGGTCGTGGTACCGTTGTTACCGGTCGTGTTGAGCGCGGTATCATCAAAGTTGGCGAAGAAGTTGAAATCGTTGGTATCAAAGAGACTGCTAAGTCTACCTGTACTGGCGTTGAAATGTTCCGCAAACTGCTGGACGAAGGCCGTGCTGGTGAGAACGTAGGTGTTCTGCTGCGTGGTATCAAACGTGAAGAAATCGAACGTGGTCAGGTACTGGCTAAGCCAGGCTCAATCAAGCCACACACCAAGTTCGAATCTGAAGTGTATATCCTGTCCAAAGACGAAGGCGGCCGTCATACTCCGTTCTTCAAAGGCTACCGTCCACAGTTCTACTTCCGTACAACTGACGTGACCGGTACCATCGAACTGCCAGAAGGCGTTGAGATGGTAATGCCAGGCGACAACATCAAGATGGTTGTGACGCTGATCCACCCAATCGCGATGGACGACGGTCTGCGTTTCGCAATCCGTGAAGGTGGCCGTACCGTTGGCGCGGGCGTGGTTGCTAAAGTTCTCGGCTAATTGCTGATAACATTTGACGCAATGCGCAATAAAAGGGCATCATTTGATGCCCTTTTTGCACGCTTTCAGATCAGAACCTGGCTCATCAGTGATTAAATTTGTCATAATCATTGCTGAGACAGGCTCTGCAGAGAGCGTATAATCCGAAAAGCGAATTAGCATTTCGATTTGGTTTGCCTCGCAATCGCGGGGTGAAAATGTTTGTAGAATACTTCTGACAGGTTGGTTTATGAGTGCGAATACCGAAGCTCAAGGGAGCGGGCGCGGCCTGGAAGCGATGAAATGGGTAGTCGTAGCCGTGCTGCTGATTGTAGCGATTGTCGGCAACTACCTTTATCGTGACATGATGCTGCCGCTACGCGCGCTTGCAGTGGTAATTCTGATTGCTGCAGCGGGTGGTGTCGCGCTGTTGACGACAAAAGGCAAAGCGACTGTCGCTTTTGCTCGCGAAGCGCGTACCGAAGTCCGCAAGGTAATTTGGCCGACTCGCCAGGAAACATTGCACACCACGCTGATCGTAGCGGCGGTTACCGCTGTAATGTCACTGATCCTGTGGGGACTGGATGGTATTCTGGTTCGCCTGGTATCCTTTATCACTGGCCTGAGGTTCTGAGATGTCTGAAGCCCCTAAAAAGCGCTGGTACGTCGTTCAGGCGTTTTCCGGTTTTGAAGGCCGCGTAGCAACGTCGCTGCGTGAGCATATCAAATTACACAACATGGAAGAGTTATTTGGCGAAGTTATGGTTCCGACCGAAGAAGTAGTCGAGATCCGTGGCGGCCAACGTCGCAAAAGCGAGCGTAAATTCTTCCCGGGTTACGTGCTGGTTCAGATGGTTATGAACGACGCGAGCTGGCACCTGGTGCGCAGCGTACCGCGCGTGATGGGCTTTATCGGCGGCACGTCTGACCGTCCGGCGCCAATCAGCGACAAAGAAGTTGATGCGATTATGAACCGCCTGCAGCAGGTGGGTGATAAGCCGCGTCCGAAAACGCTGTTTGAACCGGGTGAAATGGTTCGTGTTAATGACGGTCCGTTTGCTGACTTTAATGGCGTGGTTGAAGAAGTGGACTACGAAAAGTCCCGCCTGAAAGTGTCCGTTTCTATCTTCGGTCGTGCGACCCCGGTAGAACTGGACTTTGCCCAGGTAGAAAAAGCCTAAGCAGCGATCAAAAAAGCGACGATTTAATCGTTGCACAAGGCGCGAGATTGGAATACAATTTCGCGCCTTTTGTTTTTATGGGCTGCGGCCTGTAAAACGATTTTATTCACGGGGAGCCTCCTTGAGGCGTTATCACCCAATCAGAGGATTTTAGAATGGCTAAGAAAGTACAAGCCTACGTCAAGCTGCAGGTTGCAGCAGGTATGGCGAACCCAAGTCCACCAGTTGGTCCAGCTCTGGGTCAGCAGGGTGTGAACATCATGGAATTCTGTAAAGCGTTCAACGCCAAAACCGAATCCATGGAAAAAGGTCTGCCAATCCCAGTTGTTATCACTGTATACGCTGACCGTTCTTTCACTTTCGTTACCAAAACCCCTCCAGCAGCAGTTCTGCTGAAGAAAGCGGCGGGTATCAAGTCTGGTTCCGGTAAACCGAACAAAGACAAAGTGGGTAAAATTTCCCGCGCTCAGCTGCAGGAAATCGCGCAGACCAAAGCTGCCGACATGACTGGTGCCGACATTGAAGCGATGACTCGCTCAATCGAAGGTACTGCACGTTCCATGGGCCTGGTAGTGGAGGACTAAGAAATGGCTAAACTGACCAAGCGCATGTCCGTGATCCGTGACAAAGTTGATGCGACCAAACAGTACGACATCAACGAAGCTATCGCTCTGCTGAAAGAACTGGCTACCGCTAAGTTCGTTGAAAGCGTTGACGTTGCTGTTAACCTGGGCATCGATGCTCGTAAATCTGATCAGAACGTTCGTGGTGCAACTGTACTGCCACACGGTACTGGCCGTTCCGTACGCGTAGCTGTATTTGCTCAGGGTGCAAACGCTGAAGCGGCTAAAGCTGCCGGCGCTGAACTGGTAGGTATGGAAGATCTGGCTGACCAGATCAAGAAAGGCGAAATGAACTTTGACGTTGTTATTGCTTCTCCAGATGCAATGCGCGTTGTTGGCCAGCTGGGCCAGGTTCTGGGTCCTCGCGGCCTGATGCCAAACCCGAAAGTGGGTACTGTAACCCCTAACGTTGCTGAAGCTGTTAAGAACGCTAAAGCAGGTCAGGTTCGTTATCGTAACGACAAAAACGGCATCATCCACACCACCATCGGTAAAGTGGACTTTGACGCTGACAAACTGAAAGAAAACCTGGAAGCTCTGCTGGTAGCGCTGAAAAAAGCAAAACCAACTCAGGCGAAAGGCGTGTACATCAAGAAAGTTAGCATCTCCACCACCATGGGTGCAGGTGTTGCAGTTGACCAGGCTGGCCTGAGCGCTGCTGCAAACTAATGCCTTTACGTGGGCGGTGATTTTGTCTACAATCTTACCCCCACGTTTGCTAACAAAAGTTAGCGGCTAAAAGATTTGTTCGTTGGAGCCTGGCCTAATCCAGGCCTCCGTCGAAGACCGCAGGTGTTTCGCAAGAAACTTAATGCCCTGCGTAGACGGTGACAGAACGCTAAGATTATTTTTGGATACTCTGGCTTGTTTCTGCTCACCGTATTAAGACGCTCTTTCCGTTGGGGAGAGTGAAGTGAGTTCCGGAACATGAGTTCCGGCAAACATCCAGGAGCAAAGCTAATGGCTTTAAATCTTCAAGACAAACAAGCGATTGTTGCTGAAGTCAGCGAAGTAGCCAAAGGCGCGCTGTCT